>PJUE01000057.1_pt1 | contig 177555 bp, 180 predicted proteins | sample 1512171 | NCBI WGS metagenome assembly PJUE01 (sample SAMN08177674, study PRJNA422409) | Feces metagenome, whole genome shotgun sequencing project. | isolation source: Chicken feces (3) enriched on wood chips: alkali lignin treatment | host: Gallus gallus | place: USA: Madison | collected 2015-01-15
ATTACCAATAAGATTTAGTGTACCTTCATTGAAGATACCAGATGGAATTGTGTTGAGTACGAATTTTTTGTTATCGAATTCCAACGTGTGTCCGGCGTTAGGGCCGCCTTGGAAACGAGCGATCAAATCGTATTTCGGACAGAAGACGTCTACGATTTTACCTTTACCCTCGTCACCCCATTGTAAGCCCAAAAGCACATCAACTTGCATAGCTTTTAAAGTATAGTAATTAAAATGTTATTAATAAAAATAGACTCATTTAAAAAATAAAAATGTTCAGGAATTTTTCCCCTGAACATTCCCGAACAAATGTACTATTATATTTAACAAAAATATAAGATTAATTTGAAATAGCTTCGTGAGCCACAGTTTCTTCTTTTTTATTCTTTTCCTGGCAATCCTGACATACACCATACAGGTTTAGCGAGTGGTGCTTAATGTCAAATTTCAGCAAGTCACCCATCAGACTCTGGATCTGGTTGATACGCGGATCACAGAATTCGACCACCTTGTTGCACTCAATACAGATGACATGGTCATGCTGTTTGAAGCCATAAGATTTTTCAAATTGAGCCATATTACGTCCAAACTGATGTTTGGTCACCAGATCACAGGACACCAATAACTCGAGGGTATTATATACTGTAGCACGGCTGACACGGTACTTTTTGTTCTTCATATGGATATACAAAGATTCAACGTCAAAGTGGTCAGTACGCGAATAGATCTCCTCCAGGATCGCATAACGCTCAGGGGTTTTCCTTAGATTTTTATTTTCTAAGTAGGCTTCAAAGATCTTTTTTACAGTTGCAAAATTTTCAGCTTGATTCATAGTAAAAATATTCTTTTACAAATTTACCAATTTAGATTGACATTTGATAGCGTTTCTAAATTGTGATATTCATTTGATTAACTTTCGGATTCGTAACGGTTTACTCCCGTAATACCCCTGACTTGCTTCAGGTTCTTCATGAGGCTTTCCAGCTGTTGGGTATCATTGACGTAGACCATAATATTACCGTCAAAAATACCTTCATTGCTCGAAATAGACAGGGAGCGGATATTGACCGCAAATTCCTGGGAAATGACTGTCGTGATCTTATTGACCAAGCCGACATCGTCAATCCCCACAATATGCAGGCCCGTTAAGAATGCGGAGTCCTTGGTCGAGGCCCACCGTGCTTTGAGGATCCGGTAACCATAGTTTGCCATTAGTTTGGAAGCGTTGGGGCAACTGGTACGGTGTATTTTTATACCGTCATTGACCGTCAGAAAACCAAATATGTCATCGCCGGGTATGGGATTACAACAGGGGGCGAGGGTATAATCCACCTTTTGCATATCGTCACCGATCAATATGGTATCAAACTCCTTTTTATTGATTTTCTCCACCAGACCACCGATATGGGCATTAAACTGGTTGCCGTTGGCAGGGCCGACATTGATCTCCACAGCTTTTTCATGGGCCACATACTCGCGTAATTGTTTGATATCAACCACACCTTTTGCAACGTTGTAAAAAAGATCCTGTGAACTTGGATATTTTAGATAGTTTGCAATCTTATTAATATTGTCCGTATTGTAAGTCACTTTGAGCGACTTTAGCTTACGCTCAAGAATTTCCTTGCCATCTTCAGCAACACGTCTCTTCTCTTCTTTGAGGGACGAACGTATCTTGGATTTTGCTTTTGCTGTTACCACAAAGTTGAGCCAGTCCTCTTTTGGCGACTGCTTGCTGGAGGTGATGATCTCAACCTGATCACCATTCTGCAAAACATGGCTGAGCGGCACCAGCTTGTGGTTCACTTTAGCTCCAATACAACTTGCACCGATATCTGAATGGATTTCGAACGCAAAATCCAGCGCTGTTGCATTATTGGGCAGCTGGATCAAGGTACCTTTGGGAGTGAAAATGAAGATCTCATCTGAAAATAGATTCATTTTAAAGTCATCCACAAAGTCCATTGCATTCTGGTCAGGACTGCTTAATACATCACGTACTTTTTTGATCCACTGGTCCAAACCTGAATCTGAGTTCGATTCTTTATACTTCCAGTGTGCCGCAAATCCTTTCTCCGCAATCTCATTCATCCGTTTGGTACGAATCTGCACCTCAACCCATTGGCCTTTGGGGCCCATAACGGTGGTATGCAATGACTCATAGCCATTTCCTTTGGGTGAGGAGATCCAGTCGCGCAGACGGTCAGGATTGGGCCGATAAAGGTCAGTGACGATGGAATAGACTTTCCAGCATTCGGTCTTTTCTTTTTCGTCCACCGCATCGATGACAATACGAATCGCAAATAGGTCATACACTTCTTCAAATGGAATGGACTTTTTGCGCATTTTGTTCCAGATAGAATGTATGGATTTGGGGCGTCCGAAGACTTCTGCTTTAATACCCTGCTCCTGAAGAATCTCCTGTATAGGACCGATAAAATCGCCGATGAATTTCTCGCGCTCGGCCTTTTTCTCATTCAGCTTGCGTGCAATAAATTTATAGGTATCAGGGTCGGTATATTTCATCGATAGATCCTCAAGCTCCGACTTAATGGCGTAAAGCCCTAGACGATGGGCCAGAGGCGCATAGAGATAACTGGTCTCTGAAGCGATCTTCAGTTGCTTATCTCTAGCCATAAACTCCATGGTCCGCATATTGTGCAGCCTATCCGCGAGCTTAATGAGGATCACGCGCACATCATCCGCCAGTGTCAGCAGCATTTTACGGAAATTTTCCGCTTGCATGGAGCTATTAGGATCGAATATCCCCGAAATTTTGGTTAGACCGTCGATAATGCGGCGGACTTTCTTCCCAAACATCTCCTCGATCTCATCGAGTGTCACGTTGGTATCTTCAACAACATCATGCAGCAAAGCACAGACGATGGATGTCGTACCCAGGCCAATTTCCTCGGCTGCAATCTGCGCTACCGCAATCGGATGATAAATATAAGGTTCTCCTGACTTGCGCCGCATTTCTTTATGACTATCCAGAGCAAGGTCAAAAGCTTTACGGATCTCCTGCTTATCTCCGCGCTGCAACGTAGGCTTACAGGCACGCAATAAAGCGCGATAACGTTTTCTTATCTCTTTGTTTTCTGCTTCTATATCAATCACATAATCTTTCATAAACGTTGCAGGTAAATGATGTTTTTTTGAGTAAATTTGCTTAATTTAGTTAATGTATTTTGAATACTGTGTTCAAGCTAACTTATTTTGTAATAAATTTACCAAAATTTAATAGCATTGACAAATTAAAAAGTGTTATATAGTCATTCGGATGAAGACAATTGTTTTTGGCTTGCTTTTTCTCCTGGGGTCTTTGTCGGCTGTGGCGCAGTCCCAACCCTTGGTCATGCCGCTTTATGGCGAGGGGGCGCAGGAGACCGTAAGTGATTATATGACAACGACCTTGCCATCCGGCGAAGTACTGCCCTGGTTTCCGATCCCCGAAGTGGTGATCGTCCGAAAACGGGTGTGGTCCAGCGAGGAGGCACGGCGAGCGTATTTACGCTTCCGTAGAAATGTGCTCAAGGTGCTTCCTTATGCGATATATGCACAGAAAAGATACGATCAACTCGACCGGGAACTGGCAATGACCTCTGATAAAAAACAACAAAAGGCGCTGGTGGATAAATGTGAGACCGACGTCAAACAGATGTTTGACCGCGAGATCAAGAACATGACGATTTCTCAGGGCAAAATTCTGATCAAGCTGATCGATCGCTATACCGGACATACCGGCTATGAAATGGTCAAGGAGATGAAAGGCGGTATCTCGGCATTCTTTTATCAGGGGGTGGCCAAAATTTTTGGACATAATCTGAAGTCGACTTATGATCCTAAAGAGGATTTTGAGATTGAGAATATCATCCGGGAATTTGAACGCTCAAGACCTAAGCCGGTCATGTAACTGGCGCTAGCAGGCTATAGACGTCTATGCGCAACCTAAATTAATTTACTTTATAAGCCCATATGAAAACGATCTACAACTTCGATGCTCTGCAGTTTAACGGCAAAAAGAAGTCGCTTGCTGATTTTGAAGGAAAGGTATTGCTCATCGTCAATACCGCAAGCCAGTGTCTCTTTACGAGACAGTTTAAATCTCTAGAAAAGTTGTACCAAAAGTATAAGGAAAGGGGGTTTGAGATCTTAGCATTTCCCTCCAATAACTTTCGGAACCAAGAGCCACTGACAGGAAGTACGCTGGAGACTTTTTGCAGAATCAACCAGCAGGTCAGTTTCTCGATATTTAAACGGAGTCACGTGATCGGTGAATATACGACGCCCTTGTATAATTTCTTGTCCAACAAGTCTGAGAACGGACGGATAAACAGCAAGCCTTCCTGGAACTTCCACAAATACCTGATTAATAGACAAGGGGAAGTCGTTGACTTTTTCTATCCCATCACTTCGCCATTGTCAGGTAAAATTTGCCGTAATATTGAACGGCTATTGCAGGAGTGATCGACAAACTTCCTACCTTTGGCCCAGCTTAAGCGCAACAGCAGCTCGTCGTGGAATGTGATCCAAGGCACCGGAGCAAGAAGGAGCATGCGCATTACCTGTCATTTGATAACCTGACAGAGAATATAGCTACCAAATATAAGAGAGGAATAGAAAAATATGGTAAAATTAGATTTACTTGTCATTGCCGTACATCCTGACGATGCCGAATTAGGAGCAGGGGGTGTGATGGCAAAATATGTTGCTGAAGGAAAAAAGGTCGGAGTCGTGGACCTCACACAGGGTGAACTGGGCACAAGGGGTACCGCCGCAACCAGAGCGCAGGAAGCAAAAGATGCTGCCGCCATACTGGGCCTTGCAGCCCGGGAGAATCTCGGTTTAAGAGATGGCTTTTTTGAGAATGCCGAAAAAGAAAAACTAGCAATCATTACAGCGATACGGAAATACCAGCCGGAAATCGTCATCACCAACGCAATTACCGACCGTCATCCGGACCATGGCAGGGCAGGACAGCTGGTCAACGAGGCCTGTTTTCTGGCGGGCCTAAGAAAAGTGGAAACCAGCGATACTGACAATAAGCCTCAGGAGGCATTCCGTCCGAGACTGGTACTGCAGTTTGTACAGGATCATTACATCAGACCGGATATCGTCATCGACATTACGGACTACTATGCGACAAAGGAAAAATCAATATTAGCTTATAAAACGCAATTCTATACCGGGGAAAATGTAAATCCGGACGAACCACAGACCTATATTTCGAATCCCGACTTTATGGCATCTACTGCTGCCCGGGCGAGAGAATTCGGGCGTTATATCCAGGCAAAATATGCGGAAGGTTTCACTTCCCAGAAAATCCTTGGTGTGGAAAACCTATTTGACCTTAGGTAACATCAACCCCTATTTTTGCGTAAAAACAGATGCAGGATTATTTACCCCTGATATGGGCAGATAATCCTGCAATTGCTTCATTATTTATTCAGGGATTTAGGAATTCTAATATCAGTTATATGTACACCAACAAAACAGTCGTCCTGGCAATTATCAGGAACATAGCCAGCAGAAGAAATTAACCCATTGTTTTCGGCTTCAAAATACACTTTTACACCATCCCTCTTTTTTAACCACTCACTCTTTGCCCGCTCATAGACGCGATCCAATGTAACCGCCTCATAACCTTCAGCATGTGTGCTTAATTCACTCGTATTCTCATGCCATTTCGCAAAAATTTTCTCCTGACCATCGTCCAGTACCGCTTTAGCTTCGTAAGACCTATATGCAACTTGGCCGTTAAGTACGGTAATCGCTGTGATACTACTACTCCCTGTCCAAGACGAGCTGGTAACAATGTATTCATACGAATTATTGTTATCCTTTTTATACTTCTGAAAAGCTTCATAGCTCTCGTCGAATGCAGAAGAATACTCAAAGTCTTTACAAGAAATAAAAAGACTGAAGAATGCCGTTAATAAGGCAATAAAATAGCTAGCTCTCATAATTAAGTTATTTCAATCCTAACCATAACGAGTTAGCTAACGCGCCCGCTACAGCTTAGGAAATAAATCCCTTTACGTATTGCTTGGTGATCTCGTGCTGCGGATTTAATAAAACTTGTTCTGTAGGACCAAATTCGAGGATTTCACCTCCATATACGAATAAAATATAATCAGAAACCCGTCTGGCTTGCCTTAAAATGTGGGTGACCAGGACGATAGTATAATCCTTTTTGAGTTCAATGAGCAGTTCTTCAATTTTCGCCGTGGACAAGGGATCCAATGCTGATGTCGATTCGTCCCCAAGAATGATTTCAGGCTCGACAGCGAGTCCCCTGGCCAGACAGAGCCTTTGCTGCTGTCCAATGGACAGCCCACTGGCAGAATGACCTAGACGGTCTTTAACCTCGTCCCATAGGGCCACGTTGCGCAGCTGCGTCTCAACAATCTTATCCAGTTCTTTTTTACTTTTTGTTCCATGTATCCGGGGACCATACGCCACATTGTCGTAAATGGACATGGGCAGGGGATAAGGCTTTTGGGACAGGAGCCCCATTTTTTTCCGGATATGCGTTACTTCGGCATTTCTACCATAAATATCTTCGCCATTCACTAGTACTGAACCTGTAATTTCAACACCTTTAGTATCATCGACAAGCCTATTGAGCGTTTTCAAAAGCGTCGTTTTGCCGCAGCCCGAAGGCCCGATGATAGATGTTACGCTATTATTGGGCAGTGCAAGGTTGATATTCTTCAGGATATGCCGGCCGTCAATATGGACATTGAGATCCTTGATTTCAATGTGCGGTTCGGACAACGGATGCTGTATCAACGATTCTTTTGTTTCGATTGAAGGATATGAGTGCATACGACAATAATTAAAATAATGATTGTTAAAACCAGAGCCGAGGCATAGGCACGGCCCTGTACTTCAGGAATGGGGCTGCTTAACTGGAAGAATATCGCCAGCGGTAGTGTTGCTGCAGGCTCATCGATATATTTGGGCAGGTTGTCACTAAAACCTGTGGTCAGCAACACACCGGCCACATCACCGATAGCACGTCCAAAAGCCAGTAATACGGCAGTCAATAGACCGGCACGGATGCTGCGGAGCATAACCTTGGCCAGTTCCCAGCGCGTAGTACCAAGGGAAAGGGTGACATTTTTTAAATCTTGTGGAATGGTTTTGATCAACTCATCGACAGTCCGGACGACAATCGGAACAGTCAATAACGTAACCGTAATAATACCTCCCAAAAGCGATGCGCGGATACCAAAATAGACCATGATACCAAAACCCACCGCACCGTAAACAATGGAAGGTACACCATATAAAACGTCAAACAACAGTTTGGAAAACTGTGTTATTCTCGATTTACCGCCAAGGTATACATTAAGGTATAGGGATATGGGAATGCCAATCAGTGCAGAGAGTCCGGTAGCGACGCCCGCCAGATAAAGGGAACCTAAAATGGCATTTAGAATCCCGCCTTCTTTCCCGATATAAAATCCGCCCTTAGGCAGCTGGCTGACCATATCCCAGTTGAGGTATGGCAGGCCTTTGTACAATATTGTACCTACGATAAAAAACAACGAAGCCGTTACGGTAATGCCCGATAGGTGCATAAATCCCTTTGCAATCTTCTCGTTCAACAATCTTCTTTTGGTATTATCCATGTTGACCTCCCTCCAAACGCCGCAGGATCAGACGCGATATTAAATTGAAAATAAATATGATAACAAATAGCAGAAGCGCTGAAAACATCAACGCCGATTCGTACAGGGGAATAGACATCATTTCGCCAAAGTTGTTGGCAATCAGTGCCGGAATCGGGTACCCAGCATCAAATACCGAGGTGGGCACTTTGGGCACATTGCCACAAACCATGAGCACGGCAATAGTTTCGCCAAAGGCCCGCGACGTAGACAGGACGACAGCGGCAACGATGCCCGGCCGAGCCTTTTTGAGTATAACGTGCCGGATTGTATCCCATTTGGTGGCTCCCAAGGAAAGGGAAGCGGCCTTTAAATCATAGGGGATGGTCTGCAATACCTCTACCATGATGGATATCATAATCGGAAATATCATGACGGCAAGCACGATGCCACCCGCGAGCACAGAATAACCAGACGTAACGACGCCAAAAAGAGGTGCGATATAAAGCTGTATCAATGGTACGATAAACAGCACTCCCCAGACACCGTAAAGTACCGGTGGAATAGCTGCCAACACGTTGACAAGCGGGAGCATCATATTCTTTAGGGCGTCCGATGCGTATTCGGTCAAGTACACAGCTGTCAATATACATAACGGAATAGCAATAACAAGAGAGATTAAGGTCACAGCAAGCGTACCGGCAATAAAAGGCAAAAAGCCGAATGATCCCTTCATCGGCGACCAGACTTTTTCTGTCAGCAGCTGGAAAATGTTGCTGTACTCGAATAAAGGGATCGACTTGACGGTCAGCCCAACGGCGATGACAAGCACGACCGACAAAGAAACCAACAGCAGCACTAATGTGGATCGTTTGACTAGAGAATCTTTAACCAGACGTATATTTAACATGCTATAATTTATTTAATTCTTCTTTTATCAAGGTTTGGCTCAAAGGCACATACCCATTCTCCAGGAGCTTGGACTGAGCCTGGGGCTGCAGCACATAGGTTATAAACTCTTTGAGCAGCAATGATTCTGTCTTATTGTGGGTGACAAAAGTCAGGTCCCTTGCCGGGGGAGCAGGATACTTTCCCGTTGCCACGGCTTCTGTCAGTGCGGACAAAGTGCCATAAAATTGCTCATCAGGGTCAACCTGCCCATTTTTATTCAGGTCAAGTGGCAATACATCAATTCGGTCAAATACTTTGTCTGATTTTAAATTGTACACGTAATTGATATTGTTGAATCCAATGCCGTATTTGTCGTCTTTGATGGCTTGCGCAATACCGGGATCGCCAAAGATCCCTACGCCCTGCAGGTCTTCCTGTTTATGGTCGAAAAATTTGGCCCAAGTCTCTGCCGCACCAGCAGCATCCGAACGGACATACACATTGATCGGGTCGGCTGTAAACCGGGGATCGATCTGTTTCCATGTTTTATAACGGCGATCGATAAAAATGCCAGCCAGTTCGTCCTTGGTCAAGCCTCTTTTGAGCAGTGCATCGTAATTCGGATTGTCCGGATTTAGTGTACATATAACAGCGTCCTTAGCAACGATAATGGGGACAGCGCCCTTCTTAATCTCCTGCGGATGGAGGTCCCGCGATACCAGCCCAATATCGACCATACCGGTAAGCACATCGGCTATGCCTTTGCCCGCACCACCCGCAGAGATATTAAAACGAACATTTGGATGATCCTTCTTAAAGTCTTCACTCCAGATCACGACCAAAGGATACAAGGCAAAAGCACCTGAAAGAGAAATATTACCTTCAAATCCCCGCTCTTTACTATAGCCATTCTTAACTTTAGGTGCACAGGAGCTCATCTTTGAAATGATTGCGGCACTAAAAATCAACACTATAAGACACCTTTTTATCGTTACACCCATTAGTCTACAGGTTAAGTCTATTAAAATTTATACGGCAAATATATATTAATTTGGTAGATATTATAGAATATTAAAAAAATATTTTTACATTTGACCTCGAGAAAAGAATACTAAATCAATAGATTTTATTTGTTTTATGCAAAGCTTCCGTACAGAATTAGAAAATCCGGTCGTGGAAAGGGAAATTATTGAACTTGAAAAAAAGATTCGGTTATTCCACGAAGGAAAGATCGCAGATGAGAAATTTAGATCATTGCGCTTGGCGAGGGGAGTATATGGACAAAGGCAGCCCGGAGTTCAGATGGTGCGTATCAAACTTCCGTTTGGCAAGGTTACCTTTAAACAACTGCTCAAAATAGCGGCAATATCGGATGAATATGCCAGTCATAATCTCCATCTGACGACACGTCAGGATATTCAGATCCATTATGTCAGCCTGGATCGCACTCCTGAACTTTGGTCAAAATTGGCCGAAGATGACATAACATTGAGGGAAGCCTGTGGTAATACAGTCCGCAATGTGACGGCTTCGCCGACAGCCGGCATTGATCCCAACGAACCTTTTGATGTATCTCCTTATGCACAGGCTACCTTCGAATATTGCCTGCGCAATCCGGTCTGTGCGGATATGGGCCGTAAATTCAAAATGTCTTTTTCGGCGAGCGATGAAGACACCGCCTTTTCATATATTCATGACCTCGGTTTTATACCCAAAGTAAAAATTGTCAATGGGATAGAGACGCGTGGATTTAAAGTGATGTTGGGTGGTGGACTCGGCTCCCAGCCGTTTTTGGCCGCAGCAACAAATGAATTCCTTCCGGAGGATGATCTGATTCCTTATATAGAAGCCACATTACGGGTATTTGACCGTTACGGTGAGCGCAGCAACCGCAATAAGGCCCGTTTCAAGTACCTAATCCAAAAACTCGGACTGGATGAAGTCTTGCGTTTGATTGAGGCCGAAAAGATCGCGACGAAAGTTAAGACTTTTCCGATTGACCGCACACGCATCGAGCAGCCGCTACCACCGGACGACAACAAGCTTGAAGCTTTAGACCTTGAAACTGACCTGGCCTACCAGGTATGGAAGAGTACCAATACATTTGCACAGAAGCAGCAAGGTTACTACGGTGTTTATGTCCGGGTCTCAACAGGTGATATCGGCACAGACAAAGCGAGAGCCTTGGTCGCTGGACTACAGGGGCTTGTTGCGGATGATATCCGGATTACACAAAACCAAAGTCTGCTGCTGAAATATGCCACGGAAAAATCACTACCACATATCTATGAAGTACTTCGTTCATTAGATCTTGCTCAGGTAGGGTATAACAGTACAGCAGATGTAACTACCTGTCCAGGGACAGACACCTGTAATCTGGGGATCTCCAATAGTACGGAAATGGCACGGGTGATCGAGTCGTATATTGCTGAATTTTATCAGGACTTTGTATTTAACCGGGATTTGAAAATTAAGATCTCGGGCTGTATGAATTCATGTGGACAGCATGGGCTCGCTCATATCGGTTTCCATGGCAGCTCGGTCAAAGCGGAAGGCAAAATCGTGCCTGCTGCTCAGGTGATGTTGGGCGGCGGAACGATCGGCAACGGTGAAGGCCGTGTGGCGGAGCGGGTCATCAAAGTGCCAACCAAACGTGTACTCCATGTCGTGGACCTGATCCTCAGCGATTATAAAAAGAATGCGGAAGCTACAGAAAACTTCCATGCTTACTATGATAGACAGGGCAAGAATTATTTTTACACCCTATTGAAACCGCTGTCCGACCTGACCAACCTGTCTGAGGACGAGTTTGTCGACTGGGGACATGAGGGCACTTTCCAGACAGCTATCGGCGTAGGAGAGTGTGCTGGCGTCGTGATTGACCTGGTCGCTACCCTGATCTATGAAGCTGAGGAAAAACTGCAATGGGCAAACGAAACTTACCGGGAATCAAAATTTGCGGATGCCATCTATCATGCGTACAATGCATTTGTACAGGCAGCCAAAGCCTTATTACTGGATAAAGGAATCAGCGCCAGCACACAAAATACAGTGATCAACGAGTTTCAGACACACTTTGTTGAGTCCGGTGAATACAGCTTTGACCGTCCGTTTACGGAACTTGTACTGCAGATAAGCAAAAATGAACCGTCAGCTGACTTTGCAACGAGCTACCTACAGGAAGCGACAAATTTTATAAATGAGGTGTACCAACGTAAAAATTTAACACCAGCACTGGTATAGAGGAGGAAAGAGAATGTCGATAAAAGCTAAAGTAACTCTGGTTGGAGCCGGACCCGGTGATCCAGAACTGATCAGTCTTAAAGGGATCAGAGCAATCGAGCAGGCGGATGTCATTTTGTATGACGCACTTGTCAATGATGAATTACTCGGCTATGCGAAAGCTGATTGCGTGAAGATCTATGTTGGAAAGCGTGCCGAACAGCTATCTACTTCGCAGGACGAGATCAATCGCTTATTGGTCGATTACGCGTTGAACTATGGCCATGTAGTCCGCTTAAAAGGTGGAGACCCCTTTGTGTTTGGCCGGGGTGGTGAAGAGATCGATTATGTTGCCCAATATGGCATTGAGACCGCGGTTGTTCCGGGTATTTCGTCGGCAATAGGCCTTACGGGACTACAGCAGATCCCCTTGACATACCGTGGGATCAGTGAGAGCTTCTGGGTCATAACGGGCTCAAAATCGGACGGGTCACTTTCTAAAGATCTGCACCTGGCTGCTACTTCCAATGCGACCGTTGTGGTGTTGATGGGATACGGAAAACTGGCTGAAATCGTATCCATTTACCGTGAACGAAACTTGCACAACTTGCCGATCGCATTGATCCAGAATGGTTCTTTACCAAATGAAAAAGTGGTGCTGGGCACGATAGAAAATATATTGGATGAATCCACGGAGAAGAGAATCGGGGTACCGGCGATCATTATTATCGGAGAGGTCGTCGCCAAACACCGGGCGTTCCAGCAGATTAAAGAAAAAGCATTAGCTTTATAAGCATGAATCAGCTATTTCCTATATTCGTCAAACTTGATCAGATCCAAACCTTATTGGTAGGGGGCGGAAAGGTAGCACTGGAAAAATTTCAGGCCCTGATAACGAATGATGAGTCCCTCAATCTGACCATCGTCGCCAGGGAGATCATTCCTGAATTTGAAACGTTGCTCAAAGAATACCCACATATCAGACTGCACTTAAGGCCTTTTGAGCCTACTGACATAGCACATAAACGGCTGGTCATTGCTGCGACCAATAATATGGAACTGAATGAACAGTTGCGCAAACTGACCGAACAGCACAATATCCTGTTTAACGCGGCAGACAAACCGGCGCTATGTGATTTTTACCTGGGGTCCATCGTCAAAAAGGGCGACCTCAAAATTGCCATTTCAACCAACGGCAAATCGCCGACGATCGCAAAGCGGGTGAAGGAACTGTTAAATGATCTGCTGCCCGAAGAAATCGATGAGACGCTATCCTTGATGAGCGCCTACCGAGATCAGCTCAAAGGGGATTTCGAATCGAAGGTGAAACAGCTGAATGAACATACCAAAAATATTTTACGTCATGAACGTTGAGGAAATTAAAGAAATATTAGGCGATAAAAAAGATGTGGCTCTGCTACAGACTATCGCTGCACTATATCCTTCGGAAGTGGTATTTTCGACATCATTTGGTATTGAGGACCAGATTATAACCGAGTGGATTGGCAAGAACAATATAGATATCGAAATATTTACCTTGGACACCGGCAGGCTGTTTAAAGAAACATACTCCCTCTGGAGCCGCACATTGGAACGCTATCAATTGCCGATTCGCACCTATACTCCGGACACCGCGTTGTTGGAAGAGTTTATCAGCAGAAAAGGCCCCAATTCATTTTATGAATCGGTGGAGAACCGAAAAGAATGCTGCAGAATCCGAAAAATAGAGCCACTGCAACGTGCGATTAAAGGTAAGAAAATCTGGGTCACAGGTATACGTGCCGAACAGTCTGCAAACAGACACGACATGGATTTTGTCGAATATGATGAAATCAACGAGATCATTAAAATCCATCCTTTGTTTGACTGGACGTTTGAAGAGGTAAAACAATACTGTAGAGAGCAACATATCCCATACAATGTACTGCACGACAAGGGATTCCCAAGTATTGGCTGCCAGCCCTGCACGAGAGCCGTACAGGAAGGAGAGGACTTCCGCGCCGGCAGGTGGTGGTGGGAAGACCAGAGTAAAAAGGAATGTGGGCTACATGCGGTAAAGTCCCATGAATAAATAAAGCCAAAATTCATTACATCAACTATTATCATTTCAAAAAATGGACTATTTAGATCATTTAGAAGCGGAAGCTATATATATTTTGAGAGAGGTCGCGGGACAATTTGAAAAACCAGCGCTCCTGTTCTCGGGCGGCAAAGATTCAATCACGCTGGTCCATCTGGCAAAAAAAGCCTTCAGACCAGGTAAGTTTCCTTTTCCGTTAGTTCATATCGATACGGGGCACAATTTTCCGGAAACAATTGCTTTTCGCGATCAGCTTATTGCGGAGATAGGTGAAAAACTAATCGTTGGATACGTACAGGACAGTATTGATCAGGGCAAAGTAGTTGAACAGAAAGGCAAAAATGCCAGTCGTAATGCACTACAGACAGTTACCCTCTTGGATACAATTTCAAAATACGGTTTTGATGCCTGTATCGGAGGTGCACGACGGGATGAAGAGAAAGCACGTGCCAAGGAACGCATATTCTCGGTACGTGACGAATTTGGACAATGGGACCCCAAGCGCCAGCGTCCTGAATTATGGAGTATTTTCAACGGCAAAATCAATAAGGGCGAAAACGTACGTGTATTTCCGATCTCCAACTGGACGGAGCTTGATGTCTGGAATTACATCAAACGTGAGGAGATCGCCTTGCCGTCGATTTATTTTAGTCATGAACGTGATGTGATCACACGAAACGGCCAATTGATGGCTGCGGCGCCGTTTCTGAATATCGATGAAGAGGACGTCATAGAACGCAAATCTGTCCGCTTTAGAACAGTTGGCGACATGACCTGTACAGCTGCAGTGGACTCCACGGCAACAGCGCTGGATGATATTATTGCTGAAATAAAAGCCTCTACCGTCAGCGAACGCGGAGCGCGCATGGATGACAAAGTATCGGAGGCGGCAATGGAAGAACGTAAGAAACAGGGGTATTTTTAATAGATATTGACAACAATGAATATATTGAAATTTATAACAGCCGGTTCTGTCGACGATGGAAAAAGTACCTTGATAGGCCGCTTGCTTTACGATACGAATTCTATCTTGGATGACCAGCTGGAAGCGATACAGCGTGCAAACCGAAAAAACGACGACGGCACCGTCGATCTGGCCATATTGACAGACGGACTAAAGGCGGAACGGGAGCAGGGCATCACTATCGACGTCGCCTACAAGTATTTTCAGACAGACCAAAGAAAGTACATCATAGCGGATGCTCCCGGGCATATTCAATATACCCGAAACATGGTAACCGGAGCGTCCAACTCCGATCTGATCATCATTTTGATTGACGCCCGTAAGGGTGTGATTGAACAGACAAAACGTCATTCGTTTATTGCCAAACTATTGGCTATGAAACAGGTACTGGTATGCGTCAATAAGATGGACATGGTCGACTATAGTGCCTCAGTATTCGAGCAGATCAAGGCCGATTACCTACAGCTAGCAGCGAGATTAGGACTCAAGGAAGTAGACTTCATTCCGGTATCCGCCTTAAAAGGCGACAACATTGTTCATAAATCCAGCCGTATGCCTTGGTATTCAGGCGAATCCTTGCTGGATTACCTTGAGCATGTGGAAATTCATGAAAGTGAGTCCGCAAACTGGAGATTTCCGGTGCAATGGGTCGTCAGGCCACAAACGGATGATTTACACGACTATAGGGGATATGCAGGTCGTGTGTTAGGAGAGGGGTTGACGGTAGGCTCGCCCGTCATCATCTATCCCGCAGAAACCTACAGCACAATTAAAGCCATTGAATTTAATGGCCAGAATCTTGAACGCGCCGAAAATGGACAATCGGTGATCGTTCACCTGTCTGATGATGTCGATATCAGCCGCGGCGACACAATAGCGAATGTCGAAGCTCCGCCAAAATTTGAACGGAACATCCAGGGAAATATCTGTTGGTTTGACAACAAACCGTTGGATACAGATCAAATTTACCTGATCCAAAGCCACAGCAAACTGACAAAAATTAAAGTTGTCGACGTGCTTTACAAGTTTGATATCAATACACAGGAAAAAGTTTATGATGAAGCGATAAAGCTGAACGACATTGGCCGCATTGCGATCAAGTCGGCAGAGAATCTCGTATTTGATCTTCAAGATGAAAATGCTGCAAATTCTCAAGCGATTGTCATCGATCCGCGTACCAATCTCACTGTTGGCGCATTGATGATTCAAGCTGTTGACTAAAATTAAATTTTAAATATTCAACCTAAATATTTATTTCGGAACTCAGCTAGTAAGCTGAGTTCTTTTTTATGCGGTTATTGGAATCTTTCGCTTTAATATGCGGCAAATTGAAGACGCTTTATCATAGACATGGTAATCGTATTTGTTAGCTACTAGCGCAAATGGATTTACCATAAGGCAGCTTGTGTAAACCTGTTTCATCTGATTCAATAATATGAGTTGTATAATTTATATTATGTTAAATAGCAGATTTAACATTCTTTCCACTTCTCCGCAATACACGAATATCTGTCACTTCTTGGCGGTCAAATAATTGCTCCTTCCCAAGTGCCTACACGTTCCTGCCAAGTTAAAGATAACTAGGCTTTCCATAGCCTGTAATACTTCATAACAGAATAACCGAGCTATCATTACAGCTACAACTAAAAATCATTAAATCGACAATGATTCTCTTTACGACAGTTTAAATCGAACAAAATCCGCTAATTGAGCGGTTTGACCATATAAACGGACACAAATGGCAGCATTATGAAAAAATATGAAATTTCATCAGAACAGAATAAAATTTATAAAAAATCAACAAAAATTGGTTTTTTATTAGAAAATATATAAATTAGTGCCAGCCAAAGGGAAATTTTACTAATTAAAACATGTCAAAAAATTTTAACGAGTTCATTGCTAACGTTGAGAAACGTAATCCCAATGAACCAGAATTCTTACAAGCTGTAAAAGAGGTTACCGAGGATTTATTTCCTTATATCACAGAGAATCATCCTGAATTTTTCGATCAAAAAATTCTTGAACGCCTGACAGAGCCTGAACGTATCATATCATTTCGAGTAACATGGTTAGATGACAATCATGAAGTTCAGGTAAACCGGGGTTATCGTGTGCAGATGAATAGTTCCATCGGCCCGTATAAAGGTGGACTTCGCTTCGCTCCTTCTGTAAATCAAAGCATTCTAAAATTTCTTGCCTTCGAACAGGTTTTTAAAAATAGCTTAACTGGTTTGCCTATCGGCGGTGGTAAAGGTGGATCTGATTTTGATCCGAAGGGCAAATCGGACAACGAGATTATGCGTTTTTGTCAAAGCTTCATGACTGAACTTTATCGTCATATCGGTGCAGACACAGATGTGCCTGCGGGAGATATTGGTGTCGGCGGACGGGAGATTGGATTTTTATTTGGTCAGTTCAAACGTCTTCAGAACAATTTTACAGGGGTATTGACCGGTAAGGGCGAATTGTGGGGTGGCTCTTATATCCGTCCGGAAGCAACGGGTTACGGCCTACTCTACTTCGTAGACTGCATATTTAAGCACAAAGGCCAATCTTTACAGGGTAAAGTAGCCACTGTCTCGGGGGCCGGAAACGTCGCATTTTACGCGGTTGAAAAAGCAACACAGCTCGGCGCAAAAGTAATAACGGTATCAAACAGCTCTGGAACATTGTATGATCCGGATGGTTTTGATGCTGAAAAAATGGCGTTTGGCGCGACCTTGGGTCGTAATTTGGATCAATATCCGTCTCGTTATCCAAATGCTCAATTCTTGTCGGGACAAAAGCCCTGGCAGTTTAAATGCGATATTGCTCTTCCATGTGCAACGCAAAATGAACTGGATGAATCGGATGCCAAGACACTTGTCTCAAATGGTTGTGTGTGTGTCGCTGAAGGCGCAAACATGCCATCGACTGCAGAAGCCATCAAAGTCTTCTTGGATGCTAAAATCAGCTTCGCGCCCGGAAAAGCGGCGAATGCCGGTGGAGTTGCCGTCAGCGGTCTAGAAATGTCTCAAAACTCAATCCGTACGCAATGGTGCACGGAAGAAGTGGACAACCGCCTGAAGACGATCATGGAAAGTATTCATGAAACCTGCCTGAAATATGGTAAAGAAAGTGACTTTGTCAATTACTTAAAAGGTGCTAACATCGGTGGCTTTATTAAAGTCGCCAATGCGATGAAAGCACAGGGAATTGTATAATCCTGCCTTTTTCTAATCATATCATAATCCTGGACGCTCAAATGTATTGCATTTGGGCGTTTTTTTATACTTTTACAGTAATTTAAACAACAAGACATTCATGAGATTAATAGCCGAACTCCCCCATCCCGATTGCAAAATTTCTATTTTTGGGATGAATCAAAAGTTTATCATCAAATTTGAACAGGGAAACCTCGAACAATCCTATAAAATTGCTGAGGTCGATATCATCGGTGGTGTAAACGGTGTATTCGAACTGCTGGATGAAGAATTTCTGAATGCTGTCATAGCGCAGTTTGCAATGATGCGTCAATCTTTTAACAGTGCTTACAGTAGATACGAATAATGTTACGTGTATGTTAAATTACCTATACTTCGCGGCTTTCTGGGCTTGCCAGATTATCTCCTCCATCCTATTTAAGCTTGGTGGGATTCACCCTAAATACAAGTGGCTGACATTGGTCGTTGGAAATATTATTCTGCTCTCCGCCAGCTGGTTTCTCGTTCAGCTATTCAAAAATGTATCTCAGCCTATCGTCATAGCGGTGTGCTCGGGCGGAACATTTCTGACCGTGCAGCTTGCGATGGCACTCTACTTCAAGAGTCCGCTAAGCTGGCAACAGGTGGTTGGTATGTTTGTCATCATCGCAGGCATGGTTATGATTACATTTGGTGGTAAAGATCAGGCTGTATAATCAAACCAGTAGTTTATTTATTATAATAAAATTCATCAATCACTGCCGAAGCCGCCAGTTGCTGGTTAAAGCGGTCGAGGTCGACCATTTTGCCGGAGATATCATACATAACCTCAAGCTTACCCTCAACTTTCTCAATAACACGTCGGGTAGCTCTAATTTTAAAATCCAGCGCCATCTGTTCAAACTCGTGCAAATGGTAAAATTCGTTTGAACCGAATTTGATATGGAGTGAGCGCACCAGATAATAACGTGCCAGCAGCATTTCTATACGCTGGAAAAGGGCAAGGATAAGGACCATGAATATGGAAAAAGATATCGCATATTGCAGCTTACCGAGCCCAGCAAACATGCCGATCCCTGCTGTAGCCCATATTACGGCGGCTGTGGTGAGTCCACTCACGGACAGTTTTCCTTTGAAAATCACGCCGGCGCCTATAAAGCCTATGCCTGTAACAATGTTGGCTGCTACCCTATCACTGCTGCTTCCAGTAAATAGGCAGGACACGATGGTAAACATCGCCGAGCCAAAACAAATCAGTACCACGGTACGAAAACCAGCCGATTTGTTCCTATACTCCCGCTCGAAACCTATTAAACTGCCGCACAAAATGGAGGTAAGGGCATTCAATAAGGGCTCGCTGATCAAAAAATTGGTGATACTCTCCATAATCCACACGGTTAAACTTTTATGGGTATATTAATTCGATAGAACCCGGTTATCGATGTGGGTTCTATCGAATGCTCTCGTTATAGATAGGCGTAGGTGATGCCATCCCCGCCGCGATCTGGATGTTCGTCTTCAAAACGCGTGACATGGCTATACTTACGTAAATAATCGCGTATAAACTTCCTTAAGATCCCGTCGCCTTTGCCATGGACAATCTTCAGTGAAGGGTAACCGATCATGACCGCCCTATCAAGCACTCTTTCCAGTTTTTGCAGCGCATCTTCGGTACGCATGCCCCTTAGGTCCAACTCTGGACTAAAATCAGCAACCGTACTAGCTGAAAGCGTCTTGGATAGGCTCTTCGCTGACTTTTTATTTTCGCGACCCTCCAATTTAATAACGTTTTTCCGTTTTTGAACAGTCCTTAGTTCGCCCATGGCGAGAATCAAGTTATTTTTCGCAATTTCAACGACCTGTGCCTCGGCACCGTTGTCCAAAATTTGCACCCAGTCCCCTATATTGAGTTCGGTAGACTCCCCCACCTTCTCCTTAACCAAAGGTTTTGTTTTCTGTTCTTTTGGCAGAACAGCTTTCAATGCCTGATCCAAGTTATTCCGTAGTTCACGTGTTTTTTCCTTGTCTGCTTTCGCCGATTTGATCTGGGCCACGGTATTCTCGATCAGCTTGTTTGAGTTCCGGATAATATCCTGTGCCTCTTCTTTTGCCTTCTTCAGAATAGCCCGCTTGTTTTCCTCCAGGTATTGCTGTAATTCCAGATATTCCGATTTGATGGTCTCGAGCTCTTTCTCGCGTTTGTTGATGGCCACTTTCGTATCAAAAACCTCTTTCTTTTCGCGTTCCAGATCTATCAATAAGGTATCCACTTTCTTCTGCTGTACCCCGATCTTGTTTTTGGCAGATTCCAGAATGTCTTTACCCAATCCTATCTTTTGAGCGATTTCAAATGCATAGGAACTTCCGGGCTTACCAATCTGAAGGATGTACATGGGCTTCATCTCACGATTGTCAAATAACATGGATGCATTTTCCAGACCGTCGGTGTTGCTCGCAAATACTTTTAAATTGGAATAGTGAGTGGTAATCACGCCCCTAATCTGCTTTTTGTTGAGAGATTCCAATACGGCTTCGGCTATCGGACCACCAAACAAAGGGTCAGTGCCAGTTCCAAATTCATCAATCAACACCAATGTGCGACCATTCGCAAACTCCGTAAAATATTTCATTTTTGAGAGATGCGCGCTATAGGTACTTAAATCGCTTTCGATAGACTGATCGTCGCCGATATCAGCAAATAGCTGCTTGAAAATACCCACCTTGGTCGTCGGCTCAGCCGGAATCAACAGCCCCGATTGCACCATAATCTGTAGCAATCCCACGGTTTTCATACAGACAGACTTACCACCGGCATTCGGCCCGGAGACAACAATAATACGCTGTGTCTGGCCGATCTGTATATTTAATGGTACTACTGTCTGATGCTGATGTTGTGCATTAAGCAACAACAACGGATGGCGACCATTGACCAAATGAATCTCGGCTTCCTTTGACAGTTCAGGCATCTCGGCTTCAATGTCCAATGCGAAAAGCGCTTTGGCCCTCACAAAGTCGACTTTGGTCAGTAAGCCATGATAAGACAGAAGCAGAGGAATATGTGGACGTACTTTATCAGTCAGCTCGACAAGAATACGGATCACTTCCCGCCTACGCTCAAATTCAAGATCCCTTATCTTATTATTGAGGTGAAACACTTCTTCTGGCTCTATATAAGCAGTTTGACCTGTCGCAGACTCATCATGAATTAAACCTTTCAGCTTACGTTTATTTTCGGCTAGAATAGGAATACACAAACGTCCATCACGCACCGTCAGATTACCGTCGGCGGTCCACCCGCTATCTTGCGCGCTTTTGAAGATGCTATTCATTCGTTTAAGCGCTTCTTGCTCCGCACGCTGTATCTGCTGGGTGATTTCAAGTAATAACCTAGAGGCATTATTTTTGAGTTTACCACGCTCGTCGATGACCGATTCAATATCGCGGATAATTCCTTTTTCAATAGGCAGGTGCTCAAACAGCAGCTCAAGGTTGGGGTAAAGTCCTTCCCTTTCGTTAAAATAACGTATTATCGCATACACAGTCTTTAACGACAATAGGACACGAAAAAACTCCTCTTCAAGTAAAAACGTACCCTCAACTCTAGCTTTCTCAACAATGGCTTTTAGTGGAAAAAAATTCTCCACAGGAAAAGCGCCATCATTTACGAGTAGCTCCTTAAACTCACTGGTCTGTCTTAAAAAGCGGTCAATCTGATCAAAACGTGTCTGTGGCTGGATCTTTTCTACCAGCTCCCGGCCCGATTCACTCAGGCATTTTTGCTTTATTTTATCTTTGATCTCGGAAAACCCGAGTTTATCAATTGCATTTAATGGATATACCATAGATCTAATAATCTTCTTTGATGGTTAAAGTTTTGCCGGAGGCTTGATTTCCTGCGGCGTTGAAAATACAGGTGACCGCTCTACTTTCAACGGTCTCCTTTCGGGTCGTAGCGGTGTTTCTACAGGCTTGGCGGATGAATCCCTACCTGCTGCGCCGGTTGTTGCTGCCGGAGAAACGGCATTGCCAGTCGAAGCAGGACCTGCCGCTGCGCCAGCTGAGCCACTAACGAACAGCTGATTCATCAGAAAACTTTCCAGCCGAAGTCCGGTTTTGACCTGGAAGGTCCGGTTAAACAATGATGAGGCTTCTTTAAAACTGAATTTCTCTTTACTTGGCTGATAGTGGATAAGGGCCGCTATGCGTTCCTGATACTGCTGCTGCAGGCGCATCACACGATTTGTGCTATCCTGAATCCGCGCATTCAGAATGGAATCTCTGGTCCGGATCGAATCCTGCTTTTTACGTTCGATGTCTGTGTAAAACTTGTTTTCTTTGGTCAGATTATCCTCCACTTTCTTATAAATTGCTGCCATGACCTCTGCATCCCTGCCGTAATAGTTCAGATTTTTCCTGAAGGTAAGAGAGTCCAAGCCATACTTATCGAAAGTAACCTGATACAAAGGCACCATCACTTTGCGGGCACTGTCGATAGGCAGAATATTCAGATAGGAATCTATCAGCTGGATTTCTGTCAGCGCTTTCACAAATTTGCTTTGGGAGATAATATCTTTATCCTCCGGCCTGACACAAGAACCAAATAAAAAAATCACTGCAAGTAGATTCAGTATTAATCGTAGCATTTCGTAGTTTTGTACAAATTTACAAAAAGCACCGATATTTGGTGCTTTTTAGATCATCAAACTATAGCGTAAATGAGTATTGCCAGTAATTTAGAAGCATTAAAATTGGAGACCGAAGCTGTGGGCGTTCAGCTTGTAGCAGTGTCAAAGACCAAATCCAATTCGGAGATCATGGAAGCCTATGCGGCGGGACAACGTGTTTTTGGCGAAAATCATGTTCAAGAATTAGTGGAGAAAGCTGAGGCTTTACCCAAAGATATCCAATGGCATATGATCGGACATCTGCAGACCAACAAAGTGAAATATATTGCTCCCTTCATTAATTTGATTGCTTCGGTAGATTCATTAAAGCTCTTGAAGGAGATCAACAAGCATGCTTTAAAGTCTGGCAGGGTGATAGACTGCCTGTTACAGGTATATATAGCGGAAGAGGATACTAAATTCGGCTTCGATCATGCCGAACTAATTGAACTGCTCCGGGATGAGGAGTTTATCGCATTGAAGAATGTACGCATTTGCGGGCTGATGGGCATTGCCTCGAATACGGATAATGAAAAAGTGATCAAAGCCGAATTTTACGAGTTAAAGATGCTATTTGATGGTATCAAAGCGAGCTTCTTCCGTAAAGAGGATTATTTTAAAATTCTTTCCATGGGGATGTCATCCGACTATAAGATAGCCATTCAGGAAGGATCAAACATGGTTCGTATTGGTAGCACGATCTTTGGCAAAAGGGTCATCAAACATTATAAAAACAATGATTAAACCGATAATTCGTGAAGCAATAAAGTCAGATTGCCCACAGATGCTGGAGCTGATCAGAGAATTGGCTATTTATGAGAAGGCGCCTGATGAAGTGACCGTCTCACTAGAGGCGTTTGAAGATGCAGGATTCGGCAAACACCCGGTCTGGGGAGCTTTCGTCGCAGAAGTGGATGGCGCAATTGTTGGAATTTCGTTATATTATGTCAGATACTCTACCTGGAAAGGCCGCCGGCTCTATCTGGAAGATTTGATCGTCACTGAAAAAATGCGTGGTCTAGGACTTGGAAAGCTACTTTTTGATCAGACACTGGCTTATGGTAAAGCGTGTGGCTACCACGGTATGGTGTGGCAGGTGCTCGAGTGGAATGAGCCTGCTATCAAATTCTATGAGAAGTATAAGGCCGATTTTGATGCGGAGTGGATTAATGTCTCAATTACATATTAGAAAGCAAAAACAATCAACTGAATGCGATTTTACCTTCTTTTTAAAATAATATTCATCAGTGGCCTGCTGTATTCTTGCAACAACCAGAGTGCGACATTACCTCGTACGGAACAGGCGGACACTCTAGTGTATAGCAACAAAGTCATCGATGAGCATAGCAAGTATTTTTTAAAGGAAGAAGATCATCTGGATACAACATATTTCAGAGCAAGTTACCCTGTTTTTAAAGACAGCAGCATCAATAAGCTTGTGTCTGCTGTGGTTCATTTGGAAGGTGACACCAGCATGGAAGACGCTGCTCGCCGCTTTATTAGCTCTTATAACGAATATGTCGATGACAACCACGGCATCTCGACCGCTACCTGGAACCGAGACCTGCGGATAGATGTTGTAGCCAACACAGCCTCTTTATTGAGCCTGCGCACTAAACAAGAGGAATATACCGGCGGCGCTCACGGAGACCACTTTACCTTATATTCCAACTTTGACAGGCGCACAGTGCGTCCCATCACCATAAACGATATCATTCAGGAGGAAAACAAAAGTGAATTTTTGAAGATAGCTGAACAGCATTTCCGTAAACAGGAAGGTCTCGGCAAAGACGATTCCTTAAGCGGAAAATATTTTTTTGACGACGGCAAGTTTGCTTTGGCAGATAATTTCACTTTCGAAAAAGATCATATTCTCTTCTATTATAACATTTACGAAATCAAATCCTATGCCGAGGGTAATACCGAATTACGTATTCCCTATTCCAAATTTAAGCATCTGATTTCCGAAAAAGGGTTAGAATATATCCATAGTATCCATTAGCAGTCAACTTAACAATACAATAAATGCAGGTTTTTAAATTTGGAGGTGCATCAGTAAAAGATGCCGAAAGTGTCAGAAATTCAGTCCGGATAATCTCGAAGTATAAAGGTGAAGCCTTACTGGTTGTCATCTCCGCCATGGGAAAAACGACAAACCTTCTGGAGAAGCTGACCAAAGAATACTACAATAATACAGGTTTACAGTTTCAGACCCTAGAGGAAGCCAAGGCTTTTCATTTCCATATACTACAGGAATTATTCCCCACAGGAGGAACTATATTTGACGAAATCGCCAATTGCTTTGTCGAGATAGAATGGATTCTGGAAGAAGATCCACAAGATTCATACGATTACTTATTCGATCAGATTGTATCGATGGGAGAACTGATCTCTACGAAGATCGTGGCGGCATATTTAGCATCTACCGGTGAAAAAGTCAAATGGCTGGACGCAAGGGATTATATCTTAACGGACAATACGTACCGCGAGGCCATTGTAGACTGGAGCAAAACAGAGGAAAAGATACGTGCTGAGCTACCCTCAATTTTAGATAGCTATATTGTCATTACGCAGGGCTTCCTTGGCGGTACATCAGAAAACTTTACAACTACATTGGGACGGGAAGGATCCGATTATTCTGCAGCCATTTTTGCAGCCTGTCTAAACGCCGAAAATGTGACCATCTGGAAGGATGTACCAGGTGTCCTCAACGCCGATCCGAAATGGTTTGAAAAGACTGAACTGATTCCTGAACTTTCGTACACCGATGCTATAGAACTCACGTATTATGGAGCAACCGTCATCCACCCCAAAACGATCAAGCCTTTGCAAAACAAAAAAATTGCGTTGAACGTACGATCTTTTGTTGACCCAGAATCTCCGGGAACAGTCATCAAAAGTACCAATCAAACCTTGCCGGTACCGTCTTTTATTTTTAAGGTAAATCAGATCTTTATATCGATATCACCACGGGACTTTTCATTTATCGTGGAGGACAATCTCCGGGATATTTTCAATCTGTTTCACCAGCACCGGATCAAGATCAACATGATGCGCAATACTGCAATCAACTTTGCGGTGTCTGTGGATGATACTGGGCAGAACCTGACGGACCTCATTGCCGAACTCGAACAACGCTTTAAAGTTACCCATGAATCGGGACTTGAATTGATCACAATACGTTATTACAACCAAGAAACCATCAATCGTGTATTGGTGGATAAAGAAGTGATCAGCGAATTAAAAGATACCTATACTTGTCAGCTCCTTGTTAAAAAAATATAGATGAATACATTGATCCTTCAAAAGGAGGTCCAGCAATTTTTGGAAAGCAATCTGGATGCATCTCCGGCAAAAATAGCATTAAAAAAAACACCTTTTGAGGGTATATCCTCGTCAGAACTAGCTACTCAACTAGATGGCAAGCAGCGTGCACGTACTAAAATGCCACACTGGTCCCGTACCGCCGGCGTTTACTATCCGCCCAAATTAAATATGGAACAGTGTTCGTCCGAACTGACAGCCCGTTTCAAAAGTTCGCTGATAAAAGAAGGAGCTCATTTAATTGATCTGACAAGTGGATTCGGGGTGGATAGCTTTTATTTTGCAACGAGAGCTGGACGGGTCGTATCTTGCGAGCGGGACGCAGAGCTTGCGGCCATATCTGCCCACAACGCCTCGGTATTGGGAGCTGACAACATCCTGGTTGAACACACGGATGGCGTAGATTACATACTAAAACAAACGACGGATCACGTTGATTATATTTATCTGGATCCATCCAGAAGGGTGCAAACTAGAAAGGTCTTCCTGCTGGAAGAGTGTGAACCTGATCTGGTAACCCTTCAAAAGGGATTGTTGGCACGTTCGGCTGTAGTGATAAGTAAACTAGCCCCGCTACTCGACATATCATCAGCGTTGAATAGGTTAATGAGCGTGAAGGATGTTTATATTGTATCCGTGCACAACGAATGTAAAGAACTGCTCTTCGTACAGGAAAAAGGTTATGAAGATATGCCGACGATCCATGCAGTACGCCTTTTAAAACAATTGCCACAGACCTTCTCGTTTACATACGAAGAAGAACGTTTGGCAATCGCTGAATACAGCGAGCCGTTATCCTATCTTTATGAACCTGATGTTGCACTGACCAAGGCCGGCGCTTTCAAAACACTTGCCCGACGATATGATATCAAAAAGCTACATAAACACAGTCACCTGTATACCTCTTCTCAAAAAATCTCTGATTTTCCCGGAAAAATATTTTCGGTTGAGCAAGTAGAATCGTTTACAGATTTCAAAAAGAACAAAAACGGACTGATCGCGGACATCAGCGCGCGAAATTTTCCATTGAAAACTGAGGAAATCAAAAAGAAATTTAAGGTTCGGGATGGCGGTCACTCCTTTGTATTTTTTACCACAACTGTAAATGATCAGCTTACTGTCATACATACGAATCGGATCTCAGAATAGACATTTTCATTACAATTGTCGAAGTACTTCTCCGTAATTTTAGGTCATGGATAAAATAGTACTATCAACATTGGATTTAGCTCCGGTCAAAAAAGGTGAAAATGCGGCAGGCGCCATCGCGCGTAGTGTAAAAATCGCACAGCATATAGAATCATTGGATTTTCAAAGAGTCTGGTACGCAGAGCACCACAATATGGAGTATATTGCCAGTTCGGCCACCTCCCTATTGATACAACATATTGCTTCAAAAACTAACCGGATCCGGGTCGGCTCAGGTGGCATCATGTTGCCAAACCACGCACCTCTCGTCATCGCGGAACAATTTGGCACCTTAGAGACGTTATTTCCGGGACGTATAGACCTCGGCCTGGGCCGGGCTCCGGGCACGGACCAATTGACTGCCATGGCATTACGCAGGAACAACTTGAATACAGCATTCCAGTTCCCACAGGACGTGAAGGACCTGCAGCGATACTTTAATGAAGCAAATTATGACGCCAAAGTACGTGCTTTTCCCGGTGAGGGATTGGACATACCGCTCTATATACTGGGGTCGAGTACAGATAGTGCATACTTGGCAGCAAGCCTAGGTCTACCTTATGCATTTGCAACCCATTTTGCTCCAGCGCAATTTGCCTCGGCGAGCATGATTTATCACCAAAACTTCGTACCGTCTGAAGCGCTGGAAAAACCGTACTTCATTTCATGTGTCAACGTTGTTGCTGCGGATACGACTGAGGAAGCTGAACACTTATCGACCAGTTTTTACAATTTATTTGCGGGTATTGTTACCAATAGTAGAAAACCATTATCCCCACCCACTGAGCAAGTGATTTACAAAGGTATCCCAGCGATCGAACAGGCAGTTCAAGGAATGGCGTCCTGCGCATTTGTAGGTGACAAAAATAAAATTGGTCCAGAAATAGAGAAATTTGCTGCCGACCATAAAGTGAACGAAATTATGGCCACTTCCTACATTTTCGATGATGACAAGTGCCTGAAATCCTTTTCACTGCTCAGGGAAGCACTTTCTTAAGATAGCATTCCTAGCGAGTTTTATGTCTATCCGTTGACTAGTCTATGAATAAATTGTTCGACGACTGCCCGCTGTTCTTGCATATCATAAGCAATTTATCTAAGTTTAAATAAAATTAGCGGTATATGATTAGATATTTTGCTTCCATGATATGGGCGTTTTTGGTGCTGCAAGCCTGTAATACATCCACTACGGAGCGGAAGGCAGTCGCTACATCCAAGTCAGACTCCCTAGACAGTCTCCCTCCAAATGTCAACAGATCAGTCCGTGCGCCTGTTAAAGCGGACACTTCCGCCGGACAGATCTTTCTCGTCCGTAGTTACCGCATTTGGGAAGGAGACCCGACAGCAGTACTGAATAAAGACTGGTTCGATCTTTATGAACAAGATGGGAAGTACTTTCTAGATAAGGTCGACTATGTGCTTCGGGATGGCTTCGATGAATGTGCACAGGTGGCTACTAAGAATGTAGAATCGAAACGAAATTCGCTTTTGTTCCTCAAAATTAATGGGTTGAAACCCGGTATTGTGGAACACGTCGCAATACGCCATGCAGAAATATGGCCAAAGGAATCCGTGGAGTACCGTTTCCGCAACCAGCTAATCACACTTAAAGCTTCAGGAGATATCAAATCCACACAGGTGCAGAGCGATGAAAATGAACACGAAAAACTATTTCACGAAGTCGCAAACTATCAACTGGGCTATCAGCTGCAAGGACAGCAAAAGGAAATGGTAATTTTCCGAAAGGAACAGTTTGACGGTGTATTTATGACAACATTGTTTGCGGGCGATATCGATGCTGATGGACAGCTAGATTTTGTCTTTTCTAATCCAGGTAACTACGAGGAAGAGTCTATTCTACTGCTGCTTTCCAATCACGGCAACCCGAAGATCTACGAGGCTGACGAACAATTCGATTGTTAATTGAATAGTCATGAATAAGGTTAAGGAGTATTTGCACCATATGCAGTCGATCCATCGCGCTTCGGCAGCAGCTATTGTTTTTATACTGATTTTTTTCTTATCGCCCATTAAGTCTTTGATGTTATTAAACCTTATTCTGAGCTGGCTGGGCTTTTGTCTATGTTATATCTTCTTGTCTTGGTACGTCTTCTATACGATGCCTATTGCGACTATTGCAAAAAAAGCTCAGCAAGAAGATGGAAGCCGGCTATTCGTCTCTTTCTCTATTATTTTAGTAACGCTGTGCTGTTTTGTATCGGTGTTGAGTATCATCATCTCGAGCAAAGATAGCCAGTTCGATGAAATGGTGATTATCATCACCTGCATGTCAGCTATGTTGGCATCGTGGTCTTTGGTCCACACCATCTATACTTTCCATTACGCGCGGTTGTACTATGAATACGATGGCGCAGGAAGCGGATTGGAATTTCCGGGCGACGGAAAACCCGATTATCTCGACTTCGCTTATTTCGCATTTGTCATGGGCTGCACCTTTCAGGTCTCCGATGTAAGCGTCTCCTCAAAAAAAATACGAAGGGTAACACTGTTCCATGGTCTGTTATCTTTTGCCTTGAATACGTTTGTAGTTGCATTGACGATTAATATCATTTCGGGCTTGATCAATTGAGTTTCTAATGAAAAAAGCTTATTTTAGTCCAAAATTTAGCGGCATGAAATTATCACAGATATTCGTTCTATTCTTTTTGTTTTTTATTACCAATATTTCATGTAAAAAGAACGAGAGCACGACAGGTGATGCCCCGGCGGTCACGGGTAGTTTTATAGGCCGTGTCCGGTTTCAGGGGAATGCCCTGGATGTTGACAGGGAAAACCGATTGATACGCATACTGCGGGAGAATAATTCAACCTTTAGGATAGAATTCTATACAGGAATCCCAAATATCACGGGTATTGTATTTGAACAAACGAACGATAGTACCTGGACATCCAACGACAACACAGAGACCCAATTAGTTAAGGTTGAGGGATCTTCCCTGGAAATCGACTACCAACTCAACGGTCAGAGCTGGAAAGTGGACGCGGTACGACGATAACACAACACTCCTGAAAAGAAATGTCATAATAATTTCATTTTCGTTTGTATATTGCTTTTCTTATGCTTATATTTAGCTAAAGCATAAGAAAAGAGAAATGAAACACCTAAAAAAGATAGGCGCGATAGCGTCGGTATTTGCTATTGCCCTCGCGTTAAGCGCATTTAATTCTCAGCAGGAGAAGTCTCAGCAAGATCCTAAGCCGACCAACCTCAAAGTGCTCCCTAAAAATATATCACATGACGAACTCATAGCCACAATGAAGGAGTTTAATGTGGCACTAGGAGTCAAATGCGGTTTCTGTCATGCCCCATCCAAAGAAGACCCCAAAAAGCTGGATTTTGCAAGTGACGAAAATCCTAAAAAAGAAATTGGCAGGGCGATGATCAAAATGACGCAAAAGATTAATAAGAAATACTTTAACCGAATTTGGGACAATGCACCGGCCAAAGCGATTTCATGCAAAACCTGCCATGGAGGCAAGGAAACTCCCGAAATGGTGCTCGCTAAAAACTAATCAAACACTATATTCATGTAACACCATAAGGTTATCCTTGTGGTGTTTTTTTTCACCTTTTGTGTCGGGGAACAAAAAAGGCCTCTCATCATGAGAAGCCTTTTTTTGCGTACCCGGAGCCGGAGTCGAACCGGCACGGTTTCCCACTGGTGTTTGAGACCAGCGCGTCTACCAATTCCGCCATCCGGGCATATCCGTTTGGGATGATGCAAAAGTACGCAAAGTTTTTATTATTCCAAATTATACTACAGGCGTTTTTTTAAACTGACTGAAAATGAATAAGAAATTTTTATTATTCTATTTTAAACCCTGATTTCTGACTATCAGATACGTTTTTTTGTTAATTTAGAAGAAACAATCCGTATCACAGCATGAAGAAAGCAAAACTAGGAAATAGTGAGATCGAATTTAAGCCGATGGTATTTGGTGCTAATGTGTTTGGCTGGACCGTAGATGAACAGCGGTCATTCGCTTTGCTTGATGCATTTGTTGATATGGGATTTAGCTTTATTGATACTTCGAACAACTATTCGCATTGGGTGCCCGGCCATAGTGGGTCAGAATCGGAAACGATCATTGGTCGATGGATAAGCAAAAGAGATATCCGCAACAGCGTGCAGATCGCTACAAAGGTAGGCGGGCGCCGTGTAGACAATGACAAGCCCAACCTGAAAAAAGATTACATCATCAAGTGTGCAGAAGAGTCGCTCCGACGGCTGCAGGTTGAAACTATAGATCTTTACCAGTCGCATCACGATGACCTCTCAACACCCATAGATGAGACACTAGAAGCTTATCAACAGCTCATACAGTCTGGCAAGGTGAAGTGGATTGGTGCGTCCAACCTAAGTGTCGAACGCATCAAGGATTCTCTGGAGATAGCGCATAGACATAACCTACCGGCCTATGTGGCAATCCAACCGGAATATAATCTGTATGACCGTGATAAATTTGAGCAACAATATGCGCAGCTCGCAGCCGATAATCATTTGGGAGTGATCACCTACTACTCGCTCGCGAGCGGGTTTCTATCGGGTAAATACCGTAATCTGGATGATATCAAAGAAGCGACGCGCATCGAGGCCCTAAAAGATCGATTCAATCCACGTGGACTACGCATTCTGGATGCCCTGGCTGAGGTAAGCCATAATCAGCAGGCCCCCATGTCTGCCATAGCCCTCGCTTGGTTACTCCATAAACCATGCGTTACAGCGCCCATCGTAAGCGCAACTTCCATCCAGCAGTTGGAAGAACTGGCCCTAGCAATACAGATTGAGCTGTCTGAAGAGGAAATGCGGATTCTTGACGCGGCTAGCTCTCACCGTTAACACAGCAATAATAAAACACTGATATACAATCCTATATAATATAGACATTTATATTCAGAATTTTATTTTGCGTCAAATAGAATAACAGCACTTCCGACCAGAAAATCATTTCACAAAAAAGTTTATATGAACAAAGCTAACGCACTGATATATAGATACAAATAAATGCTTGCAAAATATTATTCTGTCGAAAACAAAGTACTTCCTCAGCTTATTTACGAGCTGCGCGTTTCTTATTTAAAAGATCAATGATATTAAAGGGCACCATTGCACGAATATCACCACCATTATACCACACATCTCGCACAATTGTTGACGAAATATGAGCAGTGCCCGACCGGCTCATTAAAAAGTAGCTCTCTACCTTATGGTTGAGCAAAAGATTGTTTTGCGCGATCGCATTCTCAAATTCAAAATCATTGGTATTGCGAAGTCCGCGTAAAATAAACCTGGCACCGACCTGGTCACAAAAATCAACAGTAAGGCCGTCATATTTTTGAACTTCAACAGCCTTGATATCGTCAAAAACTCCCCTAATGGCTTGAACACGCTCATCATGGTCGAGCATTCCATTTTTATTGGCATTGTAACCTACGGCAATGATAATTTTGTCGAATAACGGTAAGGCCCGCTCCACGAGATCTTGATGAGCTAAAGTGAAAGGATCAAATGATCCGGGGAAAACTGCTATTTTCATATTACAATGGATTAACGTAAAAGGAAAAAGACGAGTACCCGTATTTACGAGTTTCCAGAAAATTGGGATGTGCTTCCATCTGCCGCGTTGACGGATGCTCAACAATCAGCAGGCCGCCCGCGTTTAGCAATTGTCGTTCAAAAATTAGGGCTGGCAGTTTCGGAAGTTTTGGAATATCATATGGCGGGTCCGCAAAAATTAGGTCATAGCTGCTTTTGCAGCTTGAAATAAACTTAAATACATCTGCTTTTTTTGCATTGATTTGCTGAACCTCCATCTTCTTGGCCGTCTCAGCAATATACTGCACGCATCTAATATGGAGATCAACGGCATCTATCGCTTTAGCGCCCCGTGAAGCAAGTTCAAAACTGATATTACCTGTACCTGCAAACAGGTCAAGACAGCCTAGACCTTCAAATTCCAATCGGTTGTGCAATATATTGAATAACGCTTCCTTGGCGATATCGGTAGTTGGCCTTACAGGCAGATTGGCGGGTGGATTTAAGCGTAGCCCCCCCAGACGACCTCCTATTATTCGCATAATATAGAATCAAATAACACATTATAAGCAGTCAGATCAGCCGGGATATTTTCGTCAGCCAGCCTAACTTTAGTTTTAATCTCCAGCACCTCAACCGTACCTGTATAGGATGCTATGCGGTTGTAATAGTTCTCGGTAAAGTCACCTGAAAGAAGGATCTTATTGATCGTAGCCCCCAGACTAAACTGGGTTATAATATTAACGATATAATAGCTGATATCATCAGCACTAAAAATCTCAAAACTGTTGTAAAGTTGGAAAATACCATTTTTGAACAGATAAAAGTCGACTGCATTACTACCGACAAAATGCAGGCCCAGCACACTTCCCCGCAACGAGACCCGCTCCTGCGCACGGTCCAGAACTACGGCGAATTCGGGGAGCAGCACAGCGTCTGGAAACAATCTAACCCAACGATTCAACAGAAGTTTATCAAACTGATATAGAGCGACTAAATTAAGATTATCTAAATAATAAATAAACGTATCATCTTTGACCGGAGTATCTAAAAACTCCAGATACTGTTCGAGATGATCTTTCTCAAAAAACTCTCTAGGTATAAACGTAAAACTTTGATGAGGGATGACAACCCGAACAAAACGGAAAGGTAAGCTCATTATCCGTGTTGCGTCCAAAATAGGTTCTTCGGAAGGATACTCAATTAATATCGGTACTACAGAATTCTTGTCGACCACGGTCAGTACATCTTTTTTAAAACCTGCCTTGACTAAAAGATTGTACTCTGGGAGATAATGAATGTTGAACTGTTTTGAGATATAATTCATCCGCTGAGTTGTAAAAAATAAAAACTTGTTAAAGCAAAAGTAGCTTTTTCTGAGGATAAGACAAACCTTTTGAATAACTTTGGATGTGTTCATCAAAAATCTATTCATACAGCAATTCCCCTGGCAGCCGACCGCACAACAGCTGGATGCGTTCGAATTATTGGAAGAGTTCTTATTATCCTTTGACAGACAGTCCTGTTTTGTGCTCCGTGGATATGCCGGCACCGGAAAAACTACGCTGATTGCCGCATTGGTGAAGGTGTTACCTGCCTTAAAAAAAAGAGCTGTTCTGTTGGCCCCTACAGGCAGGGCTGCCAAGGTCATGAGCTATTATTCCGGAAGAAAAGCGCTGACGATTCATAAAAAAATTTACCGCAAGAAATCCGCAGTTTCCTTTCAAATGGATTTTATGCTCGGTGAGAATCTGCATGAGGACACATTGTTCATCATTGACGAGGCTTCCATGATATCCAACGAACCGGCGAACGTCTTTTCCAAGAGCTTACTTCACGATCTGATCCGTTATGTACAGTCGGGCAAAAACTGCACACTGCTCTTTGTCGGCGATACAGCACAGTTACCGCCTGTAGGTCTGTCGGATAGTCCCGCACTGAGCGCCAGCTACCTGGAGAATGAGTTTCAACTCTGTGTGTATCCCCTTGAATTGACCACAGTGGTCAGGCAATCCAAAGACTCAGGCATTTTATACAACGCTACAAAAATACGTGAGCAGATCACTTCGAGCACACAGGAACAATATGAATTTCCTTTCCCCAAATTCATAACAAAAGGATTTAAAGACCTTTATCGTATGACGGGTGAACGACTGATTGAAGGTATCAATTATGCTTATGACAAGTACGGCATTGAAAACACAATGATCATCTGCCGGTCAAACCGGTCCGCCAACCTCTATAATCAGAATATCCGGAATAGGATCTTGTTTCGCGATGAAGAACTGACAGGTGGGGATTATATTATGGTCGTCAAAAACAATTATTACTGGCTGCAGGAGAATAATATGGGCGAAGGTTTTATTGCCAACGGTGATATGGCCAAAGTGCGAAAAGTCAGTAATATACACGACCAACATGGTTATCGCTTCGCCGATGTAACCCTAGAATTCATAGACTTGGATGAAATAGAACCCATTACCTGTAGAGTGATCCTCGACAGCCTTTATGCCGACGGCCCCAGCCTTTCCTACGATGATCAAAAGAACCTTTATGAGGAGATCGCCTTGGATTATGCAGATATCCCTGACAAAAAAGACCGGCTGGAAGCCATAAAAAAAGACCCATATTACAATGCGCTGCAAATCAAATTTGCCTTTGCTGTCACTTGTCATAAAGCGCAGGGCGGACAATGGCCCATTGTTTTTGTAGACCAGGGCTATGTGAACGATGAAATGTTGGACCTCGAATTCCTGCGATGGCTGTATACAGCTGTCACACGGGCTACACAGGAACTTTTTTTGGTCAATTTTAGTGAAAATTTTTATCCATCATAGTATTATTACACGAATTATTCGTTGAGCGACTTCAGAATGGATATTTTTATGGCCAAAACCCAAATTATCTATTTATATTAATTTAATGCATAAGTTTTATTTTATTGTTGCAGCCAGTTTATTGCCTTACATTGGTCATGCACAGCAGGTACAGGAACCGGCAGCAAAACCCAACTACCAATTAGCTGCCAAATTCTCTCCGGAGAAGCTGAAAAAAATGATCTTTTCAACAACTGTTAAACCTAACTGGATAAATTTTTCAGACCGTTTCTGGTACGAGTATGCAGGTCCGCAGGGAAAAAATTGGTACATCGTCACTCCTGCTCTCCAGAAAAAAGAGTCCCTATTTGACAACGTGCAGCTGGCAGCACAGATCACGAAGATTGTGAAAAACCCTGTTGATGCACAACATCTCGAACTACAGGGACTAAAATTTACAAAAGACGAGAGAAAAATACGTTTTCAGGTACAAAGCACAAAGGACACGGTAAAGTCTAAAGAGGAAATTGAAAAACTTAAAAACAAATCCGATACCTTAAAGAAAAAACTCTTTTATCTGGAGTACGACCTCGCTTCAAAGACAGTTACTGAAATTAGTGACTCCACAAAAGTAAAGCCACCACTCGCTTGGGCAACTTTTTCGCCGGACACTAATACCGTGTTTTTCGCAAAAAATTACAATCTGTACTGGATGGATAAGATGAATTATCAAAAGGCTGTAAAGAATGAGAAAGATAGCACAATCATCGAGCATCAAATTACCAAAGACGGGGTGCAATACTACGCCTGGGGTGGTGATGAATACAGTACCACAACCGGCGATGAAAAGGATAAAGATGGAGATGAGGCATCCAAGCGCAAGCGTGTATGGATAAACTGGTCACCAGACGGACGTTATTTTACATTGACCAGAAAAGACAATAGGGCCTTAAAATCGCTATGGGTCATCAACAATGTAGGTTCCTCTCGCCCCACATTGGAAACCTACAAATACCAGATGCCCGGTGAAGTAGACTCCACTGAAACCGAATTTTATATTTTTGATGCAGCCACAAAAGTTCCCCGCAGGCTAAATATAGCTGCGTTCAAAAACCAGACGATCTCAAACTGGAGCAAAACTCCAGATAAGAACTCTTACAAAGAAGACTACTTCGTCAATTACTGGCTAGGCGATAATCAAGAGTTTTATATTTCGCGTTCAAGCCGCGACCTCAAAAGAATAGATCTTCTAAAAGTTCATATCAATGGTACGGTAACCCCCGTTATTGAGGAACGTTCCAATGTCTACCTGGATGTCCAAAAACCCGTACTTATCGAAAATGGAAAGCAATTAGTGCATTGGTCGGAAAGAGACGGATGGGGGCATTATTATCGTTATGATAATAACGGCAAACTTCTCAACCAGATCACCCAAGGCAGCTTTCATTGTGAAGAGGTCCTTGGATTCGATCCCGCAGGCCAGACCCTCTTCTTTACCGCTTCAGGGAAAGAAAAAAATGAAGACCCCTATTATTTCCATCAATATAGCATCCATCTTAATGGTAGCGGAATCAAGCTGCTGACTCCGGGCAATTTTGATCACCAAGTCGAAATGAGTGAGTCGTCAAAATATTTTGTAGATAACTTTTCCAGGGTCAACACCGTACCCGAATCTGCACTTTATTCGAGCAGTGGCAAGAAAATTATGACGCTGGAAAAGGCAGATCTATCCTTGCTATTCGCAGCGGGATACAAATTTCCTGAACCCTTCAAGGTGAAAGCGGGCGATGGCACCACTGACCTGTATGGCGTGATGTACAAGCCTTTTGATTTTGACAGTACCCGAACCTACCCGCTCGTTGAATATGTCTACCCAGGCCCGCAGACTGAGGCTGTAAACAAGTCCTTTGGCCGTAGCATGGATAGAATAGACCGCCTGGCACAGTTTGGCTTTGTCGTTGTCACTGTGGGCAACCGCGGCGGCCATCCCTCCCGTTCACAATGGTATCACACCTACGGTTATGGCAACCTCCGCGATTATGGACTCGAAGATAAAAAGGTGACGGCCGAACAGCTTGCTGACCGCCATAAATTTATAGACATTAACCGGGTCGGAATCACGGGACATTCTGGTGGCGGTTTTATGTCAACAGCTGCCATGCTGGTTTATCCTGATTTTTTCAAAGTTGCTGTATCGGGTGCAGGAAACCATGAAAATCAGATCTATAACCGCTGGTGGAGTGAACGGCATCACGGAGTCAACGAAAAAGTTTCCGCAAAGGGTGACACAACTTTTGTCTATCATATCAATAAAAATACCGAGCTCGCCAAAAACCTAAAAGGCCGGCTATTGATTGCTACTGGCGATATCGACAATAATGTTCACCCCGCCAATTCCATACGGATGGTCGACGCGTTGATCAAAGCAAACAAGCGGTTCGATTTTCTCTTATTGCCGGGACAAAGACATGGCTTTGGTGACATGACGGAATACTTCTTCTGGAAAATGGGGGATTATTTTAGCCAATATTTACTCGGCGACTCCAAAATGAATGAAGTAGATATTACTGAAATCAATCGGGAAAAACCGCAAAAATAACAGGTGAATGACCTACAGTGAAAAAATAAACTTTTTGTCCGTTACCTTAAGATCGTTTGAGGTAGCGGACTTTTCCCTGGATATTCTTCAAGGCATAAGCCTTGGAGATCTGCTTGATATCTCATTGGAGAAGGACAAAGTCGTTTCTTTCCGGGCCGCATGGGTATTTGAAACGATAGTCTTAAAAGACAGCAGGTTGTTAGAGGGACTATTGCCGCAATTTTTTGGCAACATCAGAATGCAAAAGAACTGGAGTTGCTTACGCAGCTACAGTAAAATCCTGATGTATCTGACAGCCGACAAAAACAACGTTTACCCGCTATCCCAAGATATTGAAGAAGAGTTGATCGAATATGCATTTCAATGGATGATCGACCCAAAGTGTCCGGTTGCAGTGCTCGTAAACTGTCTAGATATTTTGAACAATTTGAGCAAGAAGCATTCTTGGATCAAAGAAGAGCTTCTTGCTCAAATACATTATTTTCAACAGATGAAGCCAAGTCCGGCTCTACTAAGCAGAACCAATAGGATCTTAAAAAAAGCAACGGGCTAAGCCTGCTTTGAAAGAGCTAAAACAATGTGTTTCCTTTAGAATGATGCACCCGGCCTAGATGCCTATAAGCCGCCTCAGTACATTCACGTCCCCGTGATGTCCGCATAATGTAACCTTCCTGAATAAGAAATGGTTCATAGACTTCTTCTATGGTGCCCTCATCTTCCCCTACCGCTGTTGCTACTGTTTTTAACCCAACAGGGCCACCCTTAAATTTATCAATAATGGTAGACAGGATTTTGTTATCCATTTCATCTAATCCATTTTCGTCAACATTCAGCGCGTTCAAAGCATATCTGGCAATTTCCCGGTCTATACTCCCATTACCTTTTATCTGTGCAAAGTCCCGTGTGCGGCGCAACAGCGCATTCGCGATCCTAGGTGTGCCCCTGCTCCGACGCGCTATCTCGTAAGCACCCTCTTCTGAAATGGGCGTATTGAGAATATGTGCAGAACGAAGTACAATGGTAGTCAGCAACTTCGCGTCATAATATTGAAGACGTGAGTTGATTCCAAAGCGCGCACGCAAGGGTGCTGTCAGCAAGCCCGATCTGGTCGTAGCACCGATCAAAGTGAAGGGATTCAGAGAAATCTGAACGGAACGGGCATTGGGGCCCGTTTCGAGCATAATATCGATTTTAAAGTCTTCCATTGCGGAATATAGATACTCTTCCACCAAGGGACTTAGACGATGGATCTCATCAATAAATAAGACATCACCTTCTTCCAAATTTGTCAATAGTCCCGCGAGATCACCGGGCTTGTCGAGGACCGGTCCGGATGTGATCTTGATGCCTACCCCCATTTCATTGGCGATGATATGAGACAACGTTGTTTTACCAAGCCCCGGCGGCCCATGCAGAAGGACATGGTCCAATGCTTCGCCCCTGAGTCTGGCGGCTTTCACAAAAATGCTCAGATTTTCCAATATTTTCGCCTGCCCAGTAAAGTCTTCGAAAGCCTGCGGCCTGAGTGCCCGCTCAATGTCCCGGTCAGTATTGCTCAAACGCTCCGGATTTGGATCTAAATTTTCGTTCATTGCCCTAAACCTGTTAATTTCTCTTGTATCGCTTTCCTATGCTACCCAACTTTAGCTGGATCACACCGAAAAAAGCTTCCTTAAAAATACTTGTACTCATTTTGGAGGTACCTTCCGTCCGATCGGTAAATATGATCGGCACCTCCACGACATGGAAACCATATTGAATGGCTGTAAATTTCATTTCAATCTGAAAAGCATATCCGACGAATTTAATTTTATCTAAGGGTATCGTCTCAAGCACCTCTCTCCTAAAACATACGAAGCCTGCTGTCGCATCCTGAATGTTGATGCCAGTAATAAGCCGTACATACACGGAGGCAAAGTAAGACATCAATACCCGGCTCATCGGCCAATTAACAACATTTACCCCTTTGATATATCGGGAACCTATGCTCATATCGGCACCATCGACACATGCCTGCCGCAAACGCAGAAGATCCTCGGGATTATGGCTAAAGTCAGCATCCATTTCAAAAATATACGCATAGTGCTCACGTGCAAGCCCCCATTTAAAACCATGGATGTAAGCCGTGCCCAGCCCCAGTTTACCGCGCCGCTCCTCCATAAACAAACGGGCAGAAAATTCGTCGCGCTGTAACCGTTTAACGATATCTGCTGTCCCGTCAGGCGAACCGTCGTCAACGATCAATATATCAAATGCTTGTGACAAGGAAAAAACTTTACGGATGATTTTCTCAATGTTCTCCTTTTCATTATATGTTGGAATGATAACTAAACTGTCAGTCACTTTATTTTATTTAAGACCAGTAAAGGTAACAATTTACACCTAATTCAGCGCAGTACTTAACACGAAAATTATGACTTCACGGCTGATCCCCCGTCATCGCCCAGTACCAAAAGTAGCCAATACAATGAATGAATGCGAAATGACTGCTGCAGAAAAGAAAAGCCCGCTACTATGGGAGTAACGAGCTTTCATTAACCAATTATAAACTTAAATTATGAGACTGCAAATATGGTGAATATTGCTTACATATGCAAGTTTTTCTGCGTTTTAATGCAACATTTTCAATACAATTAATATCTAATTTTGCTAAAACGTTTGTAAACCATGCACACATCCGCAAAAATTAACGGTCCACCTCCCCCAACACGATATCAATCGATCCTAAGATAGCAATCAAATCCGCAATTAAAACCCCTTTGCCGAGTTCAGAAATGACAGACAGGTTATTGAAACTCGGTCCCCGGGATTTTACCCGCAAAGGGATATCCGATTTCTCTTTTGTCACGAAATAGAAGCCAAGTTCACCCTTGGGGTTTTCCGCACGTATGTAATAGTCCTGTGCCTTCAGATTGACTTTTTTAGGAACCAGCGCCCGAGGATCAAAATCGGGAGTGCGCGCATATTCTTTTTGCAGACGTTCTAAGCATTGCTCCACAATTCGGACCGATTCTTTGACTTCATCCACACGGACTTTATACCGATCCCAACAGTCTCCTATAGTCCCCATCTCCCCCTTACCGATCGGAATGTCAAATTCTATCTCCGGATAGACAGAGTAAGCATCGATACGTCTCAAATCCCATTTGATACCTGACGCGCGTAGCATAGGACCTGACACCCCGTAATTAATGGCTACCTCTGGTGGGAGAACGCCAATATTTGCCGTTCGGGATATAAAAATCTGATTTGAAGTGAGTATTTCGTCCAGCTCCACCAATTTAGGCTTAAAGTAACGGACAAACTCCATACACCTGTTTTCAAAGCCCACAGGCAGGTCATAAAACAGGCCACCTACCCAGATATAATTGTATAGCATCCGCGAGCCTGACGCCCACTCCAGCATATTCATAATATGTTCCCTATCCCTAAAACACCAAAGAAAAGGTGTCGTGGCTCCTATATCGATGCCGTAAGTCCCTATTGCAATAAGGTGTGATGCGATTCGATTAAGTTCGCAGACCAGTACCCGTATATACTCAATTCGCTTCGGAATTTTGCTGTCCAGTCCCAGCATGCGTTCTACACCCATCACAAAAGCATGGCTATTATTCATCGAAGCCAGATAGTCCAGCCGATCGGTAAAAGGAATCGTCTTTCCGTAGTTTAAAGACTCTGCATGTTTATCAAAACAGCGATGCAGGTATCCGAGATGGGGCACGACCTCCTTCACCACCTCGCCATCAGTAATCAACTGCAACCGCAATACGCCATGCGTAGATGGATGTTGAGGCCCCATGTTTAAGACCATTTCCTGGCTTGAAATATCGGTCAGATGCTTTTCGTAACGGTCCAATGCCGTTCTATATTTTGGATTAGCCATTCGCTTTAATTAATGTTAATTCCATGATATTTTTCAGCATCCTTATAATCTTTACGTAAGGGATGCCCTTCCCAATCATCTGGCATAAGTATTCTCCTCAGATCAGGATGTCCATCGAAATAGATGCCCATGAGATCAAAGGCTTCCCGTTCATGCCAGTCTGCTGTACGCCATACTGACGTTACCGAGGGGATTTCCGGTAGCTCGTCTAACGAACGATTTGCAGCAAGCAATTCGACTTTCAGCACGAGCGTATGCCGATAGGGTAGCGAGTTGAGATGATATACAACAGTGAAATGGTCTATATAATCTACAGCGGAAAGGTTACTCAAAAAATCAAAATATAGGCCTTCCGTGTCCCGCAAGAAGTGACAGATATCAACCAGATGTTCACAACTAATGAACAAAGCGGGTTGCAAGCCTGAGGTCTCTTCCCGAAGCACTACTGCAGGCCCGAACGCTGCAACAAGCTTGGATTTTATTTCGTCAAAAGTCATGTTAGGGTGCTAAGCGTGTGATTTTCCAAGAATCTGCTATTTTTTTATAAACAATGCGATCGTGCAAGCGGCTTGCGCGCCCTTGCCAAAACTCAAAATAGATCGGCTTCAGTAGGTAGCCACCCCAGTGTATAGGCCTGGGAACAAAATCGCTATCCTCATACTGTCGCGCAAGCTCCTCGACCTTCACTTCCAAATAATGCCGGTTGGGAATTTCCTGGCTTTGCGGCGACGCAATTGCACCAAGACGACTACCCTTGGGGCGAGACTGAAAGTACTCCTCTGAGTCAGACTCGTTAACAAAGTCAATCACACCTTCTATTCGTACCTGTCGTTGCAGTTCAGGCCAAAAGAATAGTAGGGACGCATGTGGGTTGGCCCGCATCTCTTCGCCTTTTCGGCTCTCGTAATTGGTAAAAAAAACCAGACCTTCATCGACAATGTCTTTCATTAGAACAACACGCGATGAGGGCATATGATGAGCAGACACTGTGGATAATACCATGGCGTTTGGTTCGATTACTTCACTGTGAACCGCCTCATCAAACCATCTTTTAAACTGTCGGACTGGGTCGTGGTCCACATCAGACTCCGAAAGATTACCCAATACATAATCCTGTCGGATCGCAGCAATATCTTTATGTTGAATGGACATAGAAATCTCTTTTTTTCCTACAAACTTACTAAAATCATTGCTTTTTCTCTATAAACCTAGTAGAAATTGACGAAAAGCTTTTTTTTGGCATAGATCTCGCATATCATAAGTAGTAGAAGTAATTTATATAAAAAACTAAATCTTGACCATATGTTTAACGAATTAGATCCACAAAAAGGCAGCTTACTGATCTCCGAACCATTTATGCTTGATCCGCGTTTCCTACGGTCAGTCATTTTACTCTGCGACTACAACGACGAAGGATGTCTGGGCTTTGTCTTAAATACTAAAACCAATGTACGTATCGGTCAACTGCTGACAACGGTACCCGACTGCGATTTCCCGATCTATCTCGGGGGCCCTGTAGCCCAAGAGAGCTTATTTTTTGTACACAGTCGTTTTGACCTTTTACTCAGCGGCGAAGAAGTCGCGCCCGGAATTTATTTTGGTGGCGATGAGGATAAACTGATCGATGCCCTGCGGTCTCATAGCATTCAGCATAGTGAACTCAAATTTTTTATAGGCTACTCGGGCTGGGCTTCTGGCCAGCTGGCTCGTGAACTTCAGGAAAATAGCTGGGCTGTGCAAAACAAATATCGTCAGGAGATTATCTTTGAGGGAGATGGTGAACTCCTTTGGAAAGACGCCGTTATTGGGTTGGGCCCCAAATATGCCCATGTTGCTAATTTTCCGAAAAGCCCTGAGTTGAACTAAGGGCAGAATCAATGGGCGAGCTAATGACAGTTAATAATTGCAGCGAAGTCAGCTCGCTTACATAACTATGACAAAATGAACACCTGTTCTGCCATCCTGTCCTATCCAAGCCGTTTGGAACAACGATTGTGCAGGTACTACCAAAATATTAAAAATTAAAAATTCGATATACAAATTATGAATCCAGAAAAAGGTAGTATTTCAATCCATACGGAGAACATATTTCCCGTCATCAAAAAATTCTTGTACTCTGATAATGAAATTTTCTTGCGTGAGCTGGTATCCAACGCTGTCGATGCATCACAGAAAATAAAACGTCTAGCGTCTCTTGGCCAATACAGTGGTGAAACTGGAGAGCTGATCGTTGATGTCAAATTTGATGAAGCAGCCAAAACGATTACCATATCGGATAACGGTATAGGTATGACGGCTGAAGAGATCAAAAAGTATATCAATCAGATCGCATTTTCCGGAGCTACTGAATTTATGGAAAAATTCAAAGAAGCCAACGATGCCAATGAAATTATCGGCCGCTTTGGTTTAGGATTCTATTCAGCATTTATGGTAGCGGATACCGTAGAAATCCAATCACTTTCTTATCAGGATGGCGCCGAACCTGCGCATTGGACCTGTGATGGAAGTACCTCATATGAGATATCAACAGGAACACGCACCACCCGCGGTACAGATGTCATTTTGCATATCAACGACGAGTCAACCGAATTTTTAAATCAGTCCCGTCTGCAGGATATTTTGGACAAGTACGCCAAATTCCTCCCTATCCCCATCAGATTCGGTACAAAAACAACTTCTGAGCCCGATGGAGAAGATGAAGAAGGTAAACCCAAATACAAATCTGTTGAAGTTGACAACATCATCAACAACACCAATCCAGCTTGGACAAAATCACCTTCTGAACTGAAAGATGAGGATTACTTAGCCTTCTACCGTGAATTGTATCCTTATTCGATGGATGAGCCATTATTCTGGATTCACCTGAATGTTGATTATCCTTTTAATCTGACAGGGATCCTTTACTTCCCTAAAGTAAAAAACGAGCTTGAAATTCAGCGGAACAAGATCAAATTGTATTCAAGGCAGGTATTCATTACGGATGAGGTAAAAGATATCGTGCCTGAATTCCTGATGTTACTTCACGGCGTCATCGACTCCCCGGATATTCCGTTGAACGTATCCCGCTCGTTTCTGCAAGCGGACAGCAACGTGAAGAAAATCAACAGCTATATCACAAAGAAAGTCGCGGACAAATTAAATGAAATTTTCAAATCTGATCGTCCAGGCTTTGAGGAAAAATGGACAGATATAGGCTTATTTATTAAATATGGCATGTTGAGCGACGAGAAATTTGCTGAAAAAGCAAATGACTTCTGCTTACTCAAAAGCACGGCCGGCCAAAGTTATACCATCAAAGAATACTACGAAAAAGTAAAAGATATTCAATCAGATAAAGATGGTAATATCGTTTACCTGTACACCCACGATCCTGCACAGCAAGATGGTTTTATCCAGACTGCTCTGAACAAGGGCTACGATGTACTGGTACTTGACGGACCGCTTGACACCCACTTTGCTTCCTATTTGGAGCAGAAAGGTGGTGAAAAAGTGCAATTGAAACGTGTTGACGCCGACGTCATCGATAAACTTATCCAAAAGGATGACAAGGTAGAGCTGTCACTGTCCGAAGATGAATCAAAAAAGGCACTTGAAGTTTTCGAGAAAGCCATTTCGCGTCAGGATATGAAGGTGGAAGTCGGCGCACTCCATGAAACGGACTTACCTGTATCCGTCACGATCGATGAATTTATGCGCCGTATGAAAGATATGGCAAAAACTGGTGGTGGCATGAACTTTTACGGTACGCTACCTGACAATTACAAAGTTACTGTCAATGGAAACCACCCGTTGATTAAGCGGATTCTTTCTGCTTCTGAGGAAGAGGGATCTAAACTGGCAAAACAAGCATTCGATCTGGCTCTATTATCTAGAGGACTTCTTTCCGGAGCGGATTTAACTTCCTTCGTTAAACGAAGTGTCGAAATGATTTAACACCCAGTATGGTGCAAACGAAAAGGTGGATATCTGTGTGGATATTCACCTTTTTCGTTTGCACCATACCCCGAGTTACCTCGTGGTTTTGCCCCCACTTTTAGTTGGAACCAAGTGTTTCAACTGCGGTTTTTTATTAAATTTTAATAAACTAATCTTCACTTAGTTGGCGGGTAAAGACTCTTTTTTTGATTCAAATATTTGGATAGAAACAGGTTTAATCGTACTTTTGTATCATCAAAATCACGGTAGGTATAGCTCAGTTGGTTAGAGCACTAGATTGTGGTTCTAGGGGTCGTCGGTTCGAGCCCGATTACTTACCCAAAAGGCAGACCAAAATTGGTTTGCCTTTTGTTTTTTCAGAGCTGGATGTGCCTCATGTTCAGCCAATGAGTGCCTTCCTTCCATCAGCGTCCACTGACTCAATTTTTAGCACTTACAACAATAGCTGCGGTACACGACATGATGTGAAAAAGAAATCCCCCAATATCTATATTGACATATTGACCAAACAGTTATATATGGTCTTGGTATTTTAATCAGATATCTTATATTTACAGGAATCAACATTATGATTTAGCTGACAGAAGCATGGTTCAGCATAGCGTACTATGATGTTTGATGCTATTTTAAACTTATCATGACAATGAGCAATAAAACAATCAACACAGGAATCTTAAGCTTTGGCATGTCGGGGAGAGTCTTCCACGCGCCCTTTATCCACATTAATCCGCATTTTAATCTTGTTGCTGTAGTTGAGCGATCTACAAAAGCAGCTCATCAGCTTTATCCGGCAATAAAAAGCTATGATACTGTTATGGAGCTACTGGCTGATGACTCTATTGAACTCGTAATTGTAAACACGCCAAACCATACACATTTTGAGTATGCCACCGCAGCCCTTCACGCAGGCAAGCATGTCCTGCTTGAAAAGCCCGCAGTAGAAGACCTGTTACAGTTCGAAAAACTTATGGCAGTTAGTAAAGATACCGGGAAGCGGGTTTTCTTTTATCAGAACAGACGCTTTGACAGTCATTTTCTGGAAGTCAAAAATGTCGTGGAGCGCGGTGACCTCGGTAAATTGACTGAAGTACATTTTCGGTTTGACCGTTATAAAATCGAACTGGGACAAAAATATTTCAAGGAAAATAATCAGTATCTTTCAAGTGGTCTTACCTATGACCTAGGTCCACATCTTATAGACCAAGCAATTTCTCTATTCGGCCGCCCGCTGAAGTTCAGTAAAACCACTACTGTCAATAGACCTGGCTCGCAGGTGGCCGATTATTTTCATTACCATCTACGTTATCCAAATAATCTCAATGTTTTTCTCACGGGAAGCCTCGCTGTTGCCGAACCCTTACCAGCGTTTGTACTCCATGGCACCAAAGGAAGTTTCATTAAAACGATGGCTGATGTACAAGAACAACAGCTGATGGACGGTATGCTCCCTGACACAGCGTTATATGGTAGAGAACCGAAAGGTAGTGAAGGAAAGCTTGTTGTGGTAGACAGTAACAACGAGAGAAAGATCTCTTATCCCCAATCGCCTAAAGGAGATTATAATCTCCTGTTTGAAGCGATTTATGATAACCTTTATGCTGACGTGCCTTTTCCAATTAAAGCAGAGCATATCCGGTGGCAGATAGAAATGCTCCAAGCCGAAGACAGCTTATAGATTAAAGCCATCCCAACTCCAAGGGATGGCACTCTCTTGTCATAACTGTTACATCATTTTTAGTTCAAAATCATGGATGGCAGCAGTATACATGCGGCTTAACGCAGTCTGAACTAAAATAGATCAAACTTGTACCCAAGCTGGTATTGCTCAATATCTGCGGTCCAATTATCAACAATGTTATTTGTCCGGTTAAACTTTCGATACCGAAAGTACACACCCCCTATTTCTGCGCCCAGGCTATACCCTGTTCTGGGTTTGCTACGAAACGCATTCGCTCCATTATTCAATTGGTAACGGTCGTCATTGAGTAGAAAGTTAAAATCGAGTCCTCCCATGATCGCAACCGTACTCGTAAAACTTATTTTTAGATACAGTGGCACGTTTATATACTCAAGCTTTCTTGTACCAGCACCAATACCATGCTCGCGTTGGGCGGTCGTCTCATTGTTGCGGATCCGAACCAAATTATAGGTAGGCTCGGCCTGTAATGCCAGATTCTTGTTAAAATGATAATTTACATGACCGCCTAGCTGATAGCCAATTCGTTTACTGGAATAAAATCCTGTTCCATTGGTACTGGACAGATTCCCCCCTGCCCTCACACCTAAGCCCACTTGAGCCATTGTATTGTTTGGAAATAACGTTGCTGACGCAACGCCACAAGCTAAAATTGTTTTTATTTTTTTATTGACTGGCATAAAAAGTACTGTATTTTCTCTTATCAGTCTCTGTATCACAAACTGGAAAGACTGATCACATAGCATCTATTATTAAAAAGTAACGATCTGACTAAAGATACAGCAATTAAACCGATGATTTATTACTTTTATACGAACATTGACATTTCATAGACGAATCCATTTAACTTTTTGGCATATTACTGAAAATTATTTGCAGCACTTACATTTTTTATGGTAACTTAACGATATAATTGGTCAATAAACTTTAATATGATGGGTAATGAGGCTACAACAATTATTTTAGTACACGGAGCTTGGGGAGATGGTTCTCATTGGCGTTATGTCATCCAAAAGTTACATCATGAAGGATACAAGGTTCGAAGCGTACAAAATCCATTGACTTCCATTGTTGATGATATTCAAAAAACAAGCGACCTGATTAATATGCAGGAAGGTCCTGTAATTTTGGTAGGACATTCCTATGGTGGAGCGGTTATATCAGCTGCAGGAAATCATGAAAAAGTTGCTGCATTAGTCTATATCGCAGCTTTTGCACCTGACGAAGGTGAAAGCCTGATGGATCTACTGGCACGCAGGAAACAGCCTTCCGGCCTCTTTAACATCATTCCGGACAGAAAGGGATTTCAATGGATCAGTTACGAGAAATTCTGGGAAAGCTTTGCTCATGATCTAGATGAGGACGAAGCCTTGGTCATGGCTCTGGCACAAAAACCAACTCACGGTAGCATCTTTGCGGCAAAAGCAGGCAAGCCAGCCTGGAAATCAAAGCCCTGCTGGTATCAGGTTTCTGACAATGACCGCATGATACCTCCTGCGACACAAAAGGAAATGGCAGAGCGGATACAGGCAAAAAAAACTATCCATCTAGATGCCAGCCATGCGTCCCTAGTTTCACATGCAGACGAAATTACAGCATTGATAAAGGAAGCGGTGGCGGCACTGTCCTAAACATGGTGATTGCCTCCCATAGAAACACCATCCTAAAGATCCGGACTGAGATGCAGGATATCTCTGAGGGTCAATTCGCATTAATCAGCTCTTCTAAAGCCTTTGTAATCTCCGGTGCAGCATAATCTCTGCTACCTTCGAGCCGTTCAACGATCTGCCCATTTTTATCCAATATCACAGTCGTAGGAATGGACGCGCCCAAAAACTCTGGCGGAATATCGCCGGATGGTGTGTACAATGGCAGATCGTAACTATTTTCTTTAAAAAATGCAGCGGATTTTTCTATATCGTTGTCCACGTCTACCATTAAAAATTCGATGTGTTGATTCCCTTTAAAAGTACTACACAGACTGTTAATAGAAGGCATTTCGTGAATGCATGGTGGACACCAAGTTGCCCAGAAATTGATAAATACCACTTTACCTTTCAGCGAGTCCAATGTCACAACCTGTCCTTTCTGGTCTCTGAACGCAACTTTGCCCGTTTCTGCCACCGTTGTCTCTGTGGCAATCTCTTGCTGCTCCGGCACTTTCGTCTCGCCGGCTTTTTGCCGATTTTCACAAGCAGCCAAGCTACTGGCTGCAATGATCAGCGCACCTAACTGTGTTGCTAACTGGTTAAATTTTATTTGCATAGTGAACAATGATAATGTTTACAGACTGTGACGGCTGCCCTGCTAATTTATCGACTTGATACTTTTCAATGTTCTTTCGATAAACATGAGAGCAATGTTTAGCTGCCCCCTATACTCATCAGCAAAGTTAGTACATGACCAAATATCTCGGGATGTCACAGCCCCTATTCTGCTAAAATAAGGTTATTTACGTTTGCCTGCAAGTTGTCATTAATAAAACACCCGTACGAATCTGTACAAAAAATACAGGCAGATACTGAACTATTGCATAAGCTCGTGTCTGCCCGCCACTTTCTACTATTGTGGACTACTTAGAGACCACTTCTGCATTAAAGCCTTTCTTTTTGATAATGGCAATGACCTCATTTTCTGTTATACCATTGGATTTCACCGTAAGTATTTTCTCGTTGCTTGCTGTATCTACGTTCCATTCGCAAATGCCGTCTGCTTGATCAAGATCGGCACTTACTTTCGATACACATCCACTGCAATTGAGGTTTGTTCTAAATTGAATATTTTTGTTTTCCATGTTTTGAATTTTAATGTTATTAATGTATTATCTTTTATAAATTACTACTTTTTCCATTTCAAACGTAAACTATTGCTTACGACACTTACACTACTTAAAGCCATCGCTGCTCCGGCAATCATCGGATTCAATAAAAATCCGTTGATTGGATAAAGAATACCGGCTGCTACAGGAATACCGATCACGTTGTAGATAAAGGCCCAGAACAAATTTTGCTTGATCGTAGCCACTGTTTGTTTCGACAAACGGATGGCTTGTGGAATTTTGGTTAGATCCGAAGAAATAATGGTCATCTTGGCCACATCCATAGCAATATCGCTTCCCTTTCCCATCGCAATGCTTACGTCGGCAGTAGCCAAGGCTGTACTGTCATTAATACCATCTCCCACCATGGCGACTACCTTTCCTTGTTGCTGAAGTTCGCGGACAAACGCAGCTTTATGCTGTGGCATCACCTCCGCTTTATAATGTTTCATACCGGTTTGTTCTGCAATTGCTCGGGCTGTTGTTTCATTGTCCCCCGTCAGCATGTATAGTTCTATACCCATGGACTGCATTTCCTGAATCGCCCGAACAGAACTCTTCTTTATCGTGTCAGAGATGGCAATGACTGCCAGCGCCTCCCGACTGTTAGCAAACCAGATGACTGTTTTTGATTCTGCACCCCACAACTCTGCCTGTTGAGCCAATTGCTTTGCAATATGAATTTTGTATTCAGCAAGGAGCTTTCCGTTACCGACATAATAATATTCTCCGTCAAAAGAGGCCTTGGCTCCTTGCCCTGTAATACTTTCAAACTGATTGACAGCAACAGTATCGGCGGCACTAAAATGGTTGACTACGGCCTCTGCTAATGGATGCTCAGATTGCTTTTCTATGCTCAGTAAAATATTTTTGGCGGCATCACTATTGTCTAGCCATTGAATGCCTGTAACTTGCGGCCTACCTTCAGTGATTGTGCCTGTCTTATCCAGTACAACAGCATTGACGCGTTTGGCAAGTTCCAGGCTTTCGGCATCTTTGATCAAAATACCATTTTCCGCCCCTTTGCCTACTCCGACCATAATAGCCGTTGGCGTCGCCAGCCCAAGTGCACAAGGGCACGCAATCACCAACACCGTAACAGCGGCGAGAAGTCCTTGCACAACGCCGTTCTGCCCACCTAATATCAACCACAGTGCAAAGGTAAATAATGCGATACCGATCACGACCGGAACGAAAATACCCGCTATTTTATCCACCAATTTTTGTACTGGAGCCTTACTGCCCTGTGCATCCTGCACCATCTTGATGATCTGCGCCAACATGGTTTCCTTCCCAACTTTCACAGCCTTGAATCGAAAACTACCTTTTTGATTGATCGTACCTGCAAACACCTTTTCGTTTTCCACTTTCAATACAGGAACAGGTTCGCCGCTCAGCATGCTTTCGTCCACATAAGAACTGCCCGCTATCACCATGCCGTCAACTGCAATTTTTTCGCCCGGCTTGACTTGTATAATGTCGCCAGCATTCACCGTTTCAATGGGCACCTGTCGTTCAGTACCATCAGCGTCTACGATAACGACCGTTTTGGGTTGAAGCCCCATCAGCTTTTTTATAGCGGAAGACGTATTGCCCTTTGCTTTTTCTTCCAGCAATTTACCAAGCAATATAAAGGCAATAACGACAGCTGCAGCTTCAAAATAAACATGGGCATGCAAACCTCTCTGGTGCCAGAAATCTGCAAAAAGCATATTAAAAACACTGAACACGTACGCAATACCTGTGCTCAAAGCAACTAGGGTGTCCATATTCGCGGATCGGTGTCTGGCCTGCTTCCAGGCATTGATAAAGAAATCCTTGCCCAGTAACAGGATAACTGGCGTCGAAAACAGCCACATGATCAGATTAGCATATGGCATATCCATAAAAAACATACCGATAATGACAACTGGAAGAGCCAGAATAACTGCCCAGATCGTTTTGGTTTTGAGTGTTTTGAATTTAGCAGCATGGATCGACTCCAGCGTTTCCTGCTGAGTTGACTCGTCTTCGAGCAGAAGGTCATAGCCTCCTCCTTGCACGGCTTTCTGAATCTTGATACTGTCTGTGATAGTCGGCAAATATTCTACCGTTAGGTTACCTGTGGCAAAATTGACCGCAGCATTCAGCACGCCGGGTTCGTACTTAACCATACTTTCAGCACTGCTTGCGCAGGAGGCGCAGGTCATCCCGAGTACGGGAAAAGTTTTCGTCACGGTGGGAACACCATAACCAAGATCCTTCACCGCTCTTACAGCCTTAGCCACAGCTTCGCTGTCGTTGACAGTAATTGCTGCACGCCGGTTGTTGAGCTCAACTTTCTGGCTTTCCACACCCTGCACATGAGCAAGTCCCTTTTCGACAATTAATGCGCAATGTTCGCTTTCTACATCCTCTAATGGTATATAGACAGTGTCTTTATAAATATTTGTAGCCATATCCGTAGTATTTTATTTACTATACAAAGTTGGCCAAAAATGAGCATTCCATCCTTACACAATTAAGGAATTGATTTGTAAGATTATGGGAGTATACAACAGGAATGGCATGCGGATGCATTGTTCACGACTAAAGGCATCAGCCCTGATCCAAATGCTGCCGTAAATACTGACCGGTAATGGAGAAACCGGATTTTAGCAGGTCTATCACGGTGCCTTGATATAAGAGCTTTCCGCCATATTGACCCGCACCGGGCCCCAGATCTATAATCCAATCAGCATTGGCGATAATATCCAGGTTGTGCTCGACTACAATGAGTGTATTTTTGTTGCTCACCAACATATCGATATACACCATAAGTCTTTGTACATCAGCTGGGTGTAATCCCGCACTCGGTTCGTCGAGGACGATGATCCCGTCATGTCGGTCGATTTCACGGACCAACTTAAGGCGCTGCCTTTCTCCACCCGAGAAACTGTCCAGTCGCTGACCTAAGCTAAGGTATTCGAGACCAAGGTTACATAGTCGGCCAAAGGCAGAAGCGAAGGGCTCTGTCGGAAAAAAATCCTGCGCTTCACTGACGGTCATATTCATTACGTCGACTATATTTTTGCTGTTGTAAACATAGCCAAGTACGCTCGGCGAGAATCCTGAACCACCACAGACTTCACAGGGTTGCTCAATATCGTCCATAAAAGCCAGATCAATTCTCTCAATTCCTGCCCCTTTGCACTGTGGGCAGGCACCCTCGCTATTGCGGCTAAACAATTTTTCGGATACCTTATTTGTTCGTGCAAAAAGCTTTCGCAAGAGATCGGATAAATTGAGGTAAGTCAACAAATTTGACCGCGGCCCAGCAACGATAGATGACTGATCGATAACCTTGGTCTGTGGATAGAATACCGGCAGCAACTTGTTGATCAAAGTGCTTTTTCCCGAGCCGGCGACACCGGTGACCACGGTCATTACTTTTTGGGGAATATGTACGCGGATATCTTTAAGATTATGTAACCTTGCATGCGAAATAGTCAGGTAGCCATCACCTTTTCTCGGTAAAGAATTGATCACAGCACGTTTACTAAAATAGGTCGCTGTTTTCCCTTCTGCCCCCTTAAGTTCTGAGAATTTTCCTTGATAAATGATACTTCCACCATGTTTTCCAGACCCAGGGCCCATATCAATGATCCAGTCTGCGATCTTAATTAAATCGGGATCATGCTCAACAATGAGCACAGTATTACCTTTATCTCGAATCTGCCTGATGATAGACACGATATTCTGTATATCCCGGGGATGTAGACCGATACTTGGTTCATCAAAAATATAAAGCATCTCCGTAAGACTGCTTCCCAGGTTTCTAACCATCTTAATCCGTTGCGATTCACCTCCTGAGAGCGTATCTGTCCGCCGGTCCAAGCTCAGGTACTGTAGACCAATATCGACAATATGCTGCAGTTTCCTTTTTAATTCTTCGAGCAGTGTATGATATGAAATAGCATCAATTTCCTGAACGAACTTCAGCAGTTCATCGATTGACAGAGCAGCACAGTCTGCAATATTTTTTCCATTTATCTTGCACGAAAGCACTTCCTCATTCAAGCGCTTCCCAGCGCAGGCAGGGCAGGCTTTTTTGATGACGATGTTTTTAAGAGCATCCTTACGAACAATATTCTCTTTGGAATCTTTCTTTAGAAAGGCTTTTTCGATCCGGGGAATTAGCCCTTCGTATTTGACCGTCTTGCCCCACTCTTTGTGGGGATGCTTCGGTTTGTGTTCTTGCGCATTTAAAAGCAGCTCCCACTCGGCATCACTATAATCTCTTAACTTCTTATCATTGTCAAAATAGCCCGAAAGCGTATAACGCGTGAGACGCCAGCCGCCGGGTTGGAACGTTGGAAATGTAATGGCACCTTCGTTTAAAGACCGTCCTTTGTCCAGAAGGGTGTCGATATTAACAGTCTGGACAAAACCGAGCCCTTCACATAATGAACACATACCCAATGGATTGTTAAAAGAAAACACATTCGAATAACCAACAAAGGGTTTGCCTATCCGGGCGAAAAGAAGCCGCAGGGAACTATAGATATCGGTCGCTGTACCTACCGTAGACCGCGCACCGCCGCCCAACCTTTTTTGGTTAATGATAACTGGAACATTTAAGTTGTCTATCTTATCCACATCAGCAATCCCCACATGTTGCAGGCGAGTCCGGATAAAACTGGGCTGTGTCTCGTTAAACTGTCGCTGCGCTTCGGCGCCAATAGTTTCGAATACTAGAGAAGACTTCCCAGAACCGGATACACCTGTAAAAACAGTAATCTTCTTCTTCGGAATTTTTAAAGAAATATTCTTCAGATTATTTTGCCGGGCATTGACTATTGTTATATAATCCATTTTAGCTAACTTTACAAATGATTAACATAGTTAAATATAATACTTAACAAAGTTAAGTGTTTAATGGTTTTATGAATAAAATTGAAAAAGATTTCTATCGGGCATTCACTGACCTCCAGTGTTACATATTGGCTAATATGAACAAAGGGAACATCAACGGTGTTACAGCTACGCACTATAATATCATTGAGTACATTTATAGAAATCAGCCGGCGACAGGAAAGCAGCTTGCTACTGCCTTTAATGTCAGTCAGGCGGCGATTTCCAAACAACTTAAATTTCTTGTAGAAAAAGGTTTAATTAAACAGCAACAATCAGATACCGACCGCAGGTCTTTTCATTTAATTGTCAGTGAAACAGGCAAATTTATTATTAACAATTCTGAAGATTTTAGAGAAGGCGTCACAAAAAAAGTGTCGGGTTTCTTAACCAAAGACGAGTTAAAAATGTTCAACCTTCTCCTTGTCAAGATAACGACGGGATTGAAGAGCAAATAATAAGATAGCTATTGGGAATAATAGACGATCTGCCCTTTTGCAGAACGACAACATGTCTCACCTATCTTAGGACTACTATCCTCTGTAACTGCCAATAAGCTTCAAAACAAGCAATTAGCTTCTCCGTTAAATTAGATTCGATTCAAATTACATTTATCTGGCAAGAGGGCGATTGAAAACAAAGTTTTAGGTTTATCTTTAATCCTCCAAAGGCAAGAAGAAGATAATATATGGAAAAAATCAAAACTTTTCAACGGTATGAGCTAAATAGGATACGAAAAAATTCCAGCGATAGCGGCCTTGAATATGAAAAGTTTGGGAGATCCTCGAATATCATGGATTACTCCGACCGGGAGATAAACGAAATGATTCTTGGTGTCTATAAAGATAGTAGACATTTGAAAGTTGATGCCGGTTATTTTATTGATGTTTCCAATGTTAAAAAGGTCATCTGTATATTGGCTGATGTATCCTACTCCCGGCGTATTAAGCCCCAACGCGGTACCGCTATTAAGCTACAGGATATCCGGAACTTTTATGTGGAAGATTATTTCCTGGAAACAGCTGATAAATATGGGGATTCCGTGCGCCACAAGATTACGGGTTACTTACGAAGAATCGGGGGAATCAGCCTGGGAAAAGGACAATATAGCCACCTATATTCTGTACCGAATGACTTTAAGACGTTCTATAATGATGTTCCTATTGACCTCTTCTATCCAATTCAACATTACATCAATGGCTTATTTTTTGGAGATGATTACCATATCACATCTTTTGATCTAATCGGAAATTTTTCTATTATAGCCTAGCAGCAACAAATGGAAAGCTAGCCAACAACGTTGTGGCAGCCCTCCATTTTCGATCTTTATAAGCTAAAACCGTTCAAGAATTGCTCTAGTTCTTCTATGGGAACATTGTTTGCCGATGATATTACGGCGTAACGATCGCCCTCCACATATTGAATAGTTGTGAGCCCATCGTTTTCAAACATGCTCCAGTCAAATAACACGGGCCAGCCTTTATAGTTCTTAATCTTGGACTTGTTTTCAGGTTCCTCAAACTCCTTAAGCGCCAGATAATTCAATAGGTTGCCCTTTACCTGTTCTGAACCTGGTCCGGCGCCGTCTGTAATCATCAGATAAATATTTTGCGATCCCTTTACATAATTCGCATTGGCAAATGAACCTGTCTCCGCATCTTCAAACGCTTCAGCTTCGGTTAGCTTAAACCCATTGATTTCTTTTTTTAACTTAGCTTTGAAAGCCTCGGGGGCTATAGGTTTCAGCTTCTTAAGCGCTGTCGCTAAATTTTCAACCTTTAATGAATCAGAAGCTACCTGCCCGTGCTGATAAGAAACATTTGAAAACTGACCTGCAAAGGCGATATCATTGCTCATTGCTACGGCCAAAACCACTGATAGACCTACACCTAAATAAGGAAATTTCATATTGATATAATTACTATTTACTCGAGGCTATACACAAAAAGTGCACCAAAATGATAGCTATACAGGTATTATCAGACAAGCATTGGGCTGTAGATTTCACGCTACAATTTTATACACCTCTCTAAATTTTTTGCCACAAGGCATGACTTTTGTACTTTAAATACATGTAAACTATTAAGAAATAAAATACAACATTATGAGAAGGACACCATATACAACAACCGTAATTATACTACTAGTGGTATGTGCTATTGTGTTGATGACAACTTGTTCAGGATAATTCTGATTTTTGATATCATTTAAGCTCCTGCTTTTTGCACATGTACTATGCAGTGAGAAAAAGAATGCTGTCTAAAGTTGTTGATCCGACCTCTTAAGCGTGATGACTGTGATTTCCGGCCATATGCCGATTCTTCCCTTTAATCCATGATAGCCGAACCCTCGATTAACATAGAGATATTTACCGTCCTTATGATATAAGCCGGCCCACTGTTCATAGAAATATTGGATAGGGCTCCATTTGAATCCAAATAATTCTATTCCGAATTGCATGCCGTGTGTGTGACCAGCAAATGTAAGATGTACATGAGTGTGGTGATTTAAGGTCACCTGCTCCCAATGCGAAGGATCGTGCGACATCAAGATCTTAAAGGAATCTTTCGGGAGTCTGGCGGTCGCCTTGTCGAGATCTCCGTATTGATGGAAGCCTCCCTTACCCCAATTTTCAACTCCGATTAGTGAAATACTATCTGAGCCTTTCTGGATGGTAATGGACTCATTCGTAAGCAAACGAAAGCCCATCTCATGATGGATGTCTTTTAATCGAAGGAGATTCAAGGCCTTACTATCAGCATTCTCCCATCTGACGTAATCTCCATAATCATGGTTACCCAGTACAGAGAATTTGCCAAACGGCGCTTGCAGTACCCCAAAATCCGATATCCAAGGTTCCATTTCCGACGCTTTGTTGTTTACCAGGTCGCCAGTAAACAAAACGAGATCACTTCGCTGTGCATTTACTAGATCAATTCCTCGCTTTACGGCTTTCACATTGGATAAACTGCCAGAATGGATATCGGAAAGCTGAGTTATTCTAAATCCATCAAAATCCTCCGGTAGATCTGGGAAATATAAAATTTGCTGCCGAACACGATAGAAATGACGTCCTTTAGTTAGACCAAATACAATAAGTATTAATATCAGCATGGCCCACAATAATGCCATCTCGCTGATATAGGTATTTCTTATTGGAAAGCCTCTTAGAACCCGCACGGCATCCTCTGCCAGTAGGACCGGCAGCGCTAGTAGCTTGGGGATAAATACTGTTAAAAAAGAACTGATGAGTACACCTGCCATATGTTGTACATCATGGCCGGAACGCCGTAGAAAAATGACTATAAAAACGCCTCCAACCAGTAATAAATCCACCCACCAATAAATTGAATGTATCACTTGGGAACGAAAAACCGTACTCACTGCCTGAAAAAAATAAATATCTCCAAGCATAAACACCAACACAATCAAAAATAATTTCTTTACCATGCTACAATCGTTATGATAACACGGGCCAATGAGATGCCAAAAGACATTAGTGGTTTCTTAAAAAGATACCGCAGGCAATATAGTGATTCTGATATGACAATGCAGTGGCTAATATCCAGTGCCTGCAAAAGAAATTGACAATTTGGCACATATCATAGGCATAAAATACCAGACAATGCGGATGTAAAATGATGAATATTAAGCAAAAATTCAGAAAGTTCAATCCGGCTATAACCTTCTGGAGTAACTAGCATGGCGATGTCAACCTGTTGCGCATCGAGACCTGTAACCCGCACCGGCCAAGCTCCATCAATAAGCGATCGCCCTTCAGGATTCACTCCAATCTCTAAACTACTCCCTCCCTGACATAGCTAAGTATACTTATTCCTGCGTCGATTTTTCTGCATACGCCCATGACAAAATGGTTTTCACTGCTTTACGGATTCTGTCGAGGCCCTCTGCATTGAGCTCAATTTCACAGAACGTGCTGTCTGTATTAATCGAATGCAGCACTAAATAGTAAATTCCGGCTGTCAAAATACTGCTTATCGCCCTTAGGTCAACGTCCCGACCTTCTAATTCCCGGTCAGCAAAAGCAAAAAATAATGCGCTCATCTTTTCACGTTCTCTTGTGATCTGAGACATAATTTCCGATTTTTCACTGATCTGCCATAGTACGGCCTTTTGCATTTCCTGATTTTCTAAAAAGCTGTCCATTTGATTCAACAACAAAGATTCGAGAAATCCTTTAGATCCAACTGTAGGTGCCGAACCAAAATACTCCACAGCACCCAAAGTCGCCGCCACCCAATAATCTTTGCTTCGGATATAGGTTTCGACAAGGTTATCAACCGACCCAAAATAAAGTGAAATGAGCTTCCTGTCAACACCGGCAACCTTGGAAATATTGGCAATGGTCAGACCCGTATATCCTTTTTCTTTCAGAACTTCACCGACAGACAAAATCAATTTGTTCATGGTGCGTTCTTTGTCGTTCTTCTCTCCTTTATAAGTTTTACGCATGTGTTTATTGCTTATAGACTGATCTGATTCCTAAGACGAAGGAATCAGACCAATATAATAAAATAATAAAGATTATATCATATGTTTAGCGAGACTTCTTCAAGCTCACTTTCTTACTTATATCCTCAAGCACATTCAAAACTTTATCCAAATGTTCCCTTGTATGTGTAGCCATCAGGCTTGTCCGTATACGGGCATCTTTTTTTGCAACTCCCGGATAGACAATACAATTTGCATATACCCCGCTCTGCAGCAGCATCCGCGACACTTGAGCAGTGCGGATTGGATCTCCTATTTTAATAGGTATTATCGGCGAATCTGAGGTTCCGATATCTGCTCCCAACGACAAAAGCCCTGATTTAAAATACGCCACATTGTCAGCAAGCTGTTTTCGCCAATGAGGTTCCTCATCAATCAGATCTATCGCTTTCAGGAGACCAAAACTGGCTGGCGTAGAAGTCGAGGAAAACACTTGCTGTCGAGACTGATAACGTAGATAATTAATGATTTCTGGTGTAGAAATGATAAAGCCGCCGATATGACCAAAGGCCTTGCTCAGGGTGCCCGCAATGATATCCACTTTATCCAGCAGATTATAGAGTTCAATGGCCCCACGTCCGTTTTCACCCACAACACCAATTCCATGAGCATCATCGACCATTAGATAGGCGCCATACTTGCGGGTCAATTCATGTATTTCATCCATACGTGCGATATCGCCATTTTGGGAGTATACACCATCGATAATCACCAGCCGCGTTCTAAATTTATTACTAGCCTCTGCTAGAGCACGCTCCAAATGGATCATACTATTATGGGGAAACCGCTTAACATTCGTGTTCAGAAGCCCCTCATATACACTAGCATGTACTTCCATGTCCACAATAGCGCAGTCCTCCTGCTTCAATAAACTTAGGAGACTAGAGCTATTCGCTGTATAACCGGTCGTAAAAACGAGACTTGAACCTTCGGGGCGATTGAAAAACTTGCAGAGCTTTTGTTCCAGTGCAACGTGATACGCATGATGTCCTCCAATTAATGGTGATGCCCCCGCTCCGGTGCCATATTGCTCAATCCCCGCTATAGCTGCAGCCTTTACTTTCGGGTGTTGCGAAAAATTGAGATAATCGTTCGAGACCATACTGATGCACTCTGTGGGTTTAGAGAGAAATGGAGAACTAACAATGGTCGTCGGTCCGCAACCTTGCGTAACAAACCGAAAATTAAGATGCTCATTTTCCTTCATGTAGCCAATGTACTCATCGAAGTATCTGGCGGTATCCATCATATCCAGATCAGCAATATTCTCAAATTCCTTGAAACTTGCTTTAGCGAAATCAATGTGCGATATCATGTTCATAGATTAGTTTTTTAGGTATTAATAACAATACCCTAAATATAACTCAAAAACACACAATTTATAAGCGTAATTGCTCTCCTACGGGAAAATTTTTACAAGATATTTACAAGACTAAGACGAAAGCCGGACAAGTGATTATCCTTTTCATCAATTACAACAACATTTTTGAAATAGCATCCAACAAAAAAAAACAGTGGATGGCCCCTACAGCCATCCCTGTTAATTTATACACCTATCTACCAGTATACTTATCATAATAACATCCGGCTACTTAACTAACGACCAAGTGTCCACCTCATTCGGGTTGCGCATTTCAAACCAAACAAGTAAACGTCTAATGACACACAAAGATATACAATTAAATTTTCCCTCCAATGTTAAAATTAAAAAAATATCAAAAATATGACCGTAATGAGCATCGGTAAGCTAACTTACTAATCTCCATAAAATTGCATTCTTTAGTTTAGTAGCGCGCTTTTTTTGTTACCAAAACAATAACCATACTTTATCAGCCCAGCAGCTGCAGACACATTTTCCTTAAACCAAGAAAATTCAAACAAACACCGCACTGTTTAAGAAATTAATTTTCCCTACCGAAGGAATATTATGATTTATTATTATAACCACGGACAAATGACATGTCAAAATAACTTTTTGTTACGACCTTTGCTATATACTATAACTTAGCAACAAAATTTAAATCTAAGCCACAAGGTCAAAAAAAACAAAATGGCTACTAATCTGTTGATTTGCAGCCATTTATGATAGGTATACTGTAGGGTGTATTGTAATAATGCTGTAAATCTAAAAAAAATAAAGCAAAAGGTTTCTTTTTCGTTGAAAAAAAATATTTAAAACACAAAATACCCTTTATAAAAGCCGACTGTTCATAGACTCTCAACATCCTATATTGTAAGAATTTTTAGTAACTTCAATAAAATAATGGCATTAATCTCAATTTCAATAAACTGAGCAAATATGAAAGTTTACTCAACTAATTACTATAATACATTTATAGAAGTAGCTGACGACTGCGCAGCAACCAGAGGAACAATTCCTCCAGCTAAAGAAAAGAAAACAATTGCATGCCTTCAATATGAAATCCTCACAAAGTCTCCTTATAGCCTAACCTCTGACGACCTTCTATTTCAACTTTATGCAGATCGTAATGCGCTACCGGCCGAACGCTACGCAGAAGCCCGGACACTATTTTTTTCTAAAGGACAGCCCTGCCTGCGTACTTCTCCACTGACTAAAAAATACGGTTTCGGAATCCATTGTAATAACGAAGGAAAGTTAGCACTCTATGGTGTGGAAACGGATGAGTACCGTTCCTTGGTGAAGAATAAAGATATAGTAAAAGTAAGAGCCATGCGATCTAACAAGTAAGTTGTTAGATCGCTATGATGCCACTCCCAATGCGTATATATTGTAAAAGAATGGCCAATAAACCTGCTACTTGTTAATGCGCGATTTTCGTTTTATTTTTTCCCGTAAAGGCTTTCACAATCACGGGCGCCGTTGCTATGAGAACAATGGCAAGAATGACCAGTTCCAAGTTCTCCTGCACCCATGGATTCTCCCCCAACAAATAACCCAAGGTCACCAGGCTTCCCGCCCAGATAATAGCGCCAAGTATATTATATAAAACAAATTTCCTGAATTCCATATCCACTATACCTGCGACTATAGGTGCAAACGTACGAACAACGGGTAGAAACCGGGCAAGGACAATGGCGCCACCGCCTCGTTTTTCATAAAATTCCTGGGCCTTCAGAATATAACTTTTTTTAAAAAACCAGCCATCTTCCATTCTCATGATTCTTCTTCCGAAAATCTTTCCACACCAATAACCAACAAAATTACCAAGAATCGCAGCGAGGGAAACCAAAAAGATCCAGTATAACAAGGTGGGCACCTGTTGCTCCGGCTCCAATGTCATATTCGAAACAATCATACCGGCAATAAATAGTATTGGATCCCCGGGAAGAAAAAAACCAATCAATATACCTGTTTCGGCAAAGATAATAAACAATAAAAGATAAAGCCCCCCGTGAGAAACAATCCAGTCCGGATTGGAGAGGTTATTTAGAAGCTCAAAAAAAATATCCATTCAGTAAATCGAAAATAAAATCAAAAGAAAGTTAACCAGGCTATCTTCATGTTAAATATACACCTATAAATTTCGTATTTTTTTGATCGTATATATTTATCAGAGTCGATCTGTTTCTAAATACGTTGCACACAGATTTTTTATAGCCAAAGTGATCCAAAATTTGATGGCGCAAGATAGAAAATCAGTCGCAATTGGCACAATTTTTTCCGACATATTTTTATTTGCAAAGTCAGTGGGCGTTCTGGCAGGTACTGCTTGATAGTCATAACTTGATACGTGCTGCTTAAGGTCCAGCCTGCTGTCTTTCTCTTTCCTACGGCATTTAGAACAAATGACGGCCAACAATTAAAGAGTTTATTGGAATAGACAAAAATAATTCAATTTATGTATACGCTCTAAGAACAATTTCCTAAATTTAGCAATCTAGATCAATAACAATTATATATGCTTTTTGACATTTTAAACCGTCAGATCCATGTCCGATCCACTTGTGCAACTCTGGTTATATAACGACTGGGCAAACGGCTTGCTCATCGCTAAAATGAAGAAAGAGGCTGAACGGCTTCCGGCTAACTGTTTACGTCTGCTGAGCCATATCATGAACGCTCAGCTGATCTGGCTTTACCGGCTTAATTCACAGCCTTCACCTGTGGGTGTCTGGGATGAGCACAGCCTGGTGAAATGTGAACATTATCATCAATTGGCTTCAACGGGTTTGGGCATTAAAATCAAAGAATATAATACTCGTGCTTCAGAGGTCGTTAGCTACCAGAATACCAAACATGAGCATTTCCAGAATCTGTACGGAGACCTGTTGCTGCATGTTTTAAACCACGGCACCTATCACCGCGCGCAGATTGCAACAGAAATGAGAAATAATGGAATAGAACCGATCAACACGGATTATATCAGTTTTGTACGAAACAGAGAACGTCCAAGACTAACTTAACGGGACAGTCAATAAATAACATCACAATTGATTTTAATTAACAAATGATATTTAAACATGTTTTCAGAGCCCGTCTCGACTGGTCCAAGGACAGCCCGCCACTATCCTCCTCCTCAGGCATTTATAGCAAAAACCACAGAATATCGATTCAGGACAAAGTAGATTTACACGTTTCTGCTGCCAAAGCCTTTAAAGGTGACCCTGCACTTTACAATCCGGAAGATCTTTTGCTTAGTAGTCTCGTTTCCTGCCATATGATGTCGTATCATTATGTTTGTTCGAAACACCATATTGAACTGGTATCCTATACCGATGAGGCTGAAGCTACCCTGGAAACCCATACGGACGGGAGTGGCCGTTTTATAAAAGTCACCTTAAATCCTCATGTTTGTGTAACCGATCCCAACAAAATTCAGTTGGCACTTGCTTTACATGCCGAAGCCAGCAAACTTTGTTTTATTGCAAACTCCTGCAATTTTCCTATTATACACAATCCTACATGCACATCCATCTGAAGGTGCAGACATACGAGCGTATCGACCGAAAATTAAGCTTGTAAATTTTCGGCGGATTTTTTCGGGATTTGTCTTATTTTTAGGGCATGATGGAAAATTCAAAAAAGAAAGCGGCTATTGGCTTTATATTTATCACCTTGCTCATTGATATTACTGGATGGGGCATTATTATTCCCGTGGTCCCCAAACTCATCGAGGAATTGATCCATAGTGATGTCAGTGAAGCTGCTAAATATGGCGGCTGGCTCGGTTTTGCTTATGCGTTCACCCAGTTTATATTTTCACCCGTTGTAGGTAATTTGAGTGATAAGTATGGACGTCGGCCTATTATCCTGATTTCGCTCTTCGGTTTTGCCGTGGACTATATTTTTCTTGCATTGGCTCCTTCAATCGGCTGGTTGTTTTTGGGACGCGTTATCGCTGGACTGACAGGCGCGAGTTTTACTACAGCAAGTGCCTACATAGCCGATATCTCAACCGACGAAGACCGCGCCAAAAACTTTGGGCTCATTGGAGCAGCTTTCGGACTCGGCTTCATCATAGGACCAGTAATTGGCGGTCTATTGGGACATTACGGCGCACGAGTGCCTTTTTATGCCGCTGCGGGATTGTGTTTGCTGAACTTTCTTTATGGTTATTTCATCTTACCCGAAAGTTTGGATAAGAGCAAAAGACGAACATTCGACTGGAGACGAGCAAACCCAGTCGGATCATTCAAATTCCTCGGAAAGCATCCTGAAATATCGGGTTTGATCATTGCGTTGATTCTGATTTATATTGCTGGTCATGCGGTGCAGAGTAATTGGAACTTCTTTACCATGTATGAGTTCAATTGGAGCGAGCGGATGGTCGGAATCTCTTTGGGCGTAATCGGTCTTCTGATTGGATTGGTTCAAGGGGTGCTGATTCGATGGACAACACCCAAGCTGGGGGAACAGAAGAGTATCTATTATGGTTTGACCTTCTATGCGCTCGGACTCCTCTTATTTGCTTTTGCTAACCAAGGTTGGATGATGTTTGTATTTCTCATCCCTTACTGTCTGGGAGGCATCTGTGGTCCTGCGCTCCAATCTGTCATCACTAAAAATGTACCATCGAACGAACAGGGTGAGCTTCAGGGGGCATTAACCAGTCTAATGAGCGCGACATCCATCATCGGCCCGCCGATGATGACGAACCTTTTTTATTATTTTACCCATGACAAGGCGCCTTTCAAATTTTCGGGAGCACCGTTCTTCCTTGCTTTTGTCTTAATGACACTGAGCGTAATCATCGTCTATTCAGCGTTTCAGCGGAAGGCGAAGCAGCAAATTGGGGGGTAAGCAGAAATGATTTAAAACGTCCTATTGAATATCCTAACAGTCGACAATGGCTATATAGGTCTCAAACAATTAGGACGCATAACAGAACGAAACTACGTTATGATGAAAATATTGAAGATTACCTTACTGGCGTTAGTCGGATTGATGCCAGCGATTACAAATGCCCAAAAAACAGGCAAAACTAAACGTCCCAATATTGTCTATATCATGAGCGACGACCATGGGTATCAAGCGGTTAGTGCTTACGGATTTGGATTGAACCATACACCGCATATTGATCGTCTTGCCAAAGAAGGAGTCATATTTACACGAGCCTCTGTGACCAACTCTTTATGTGCGCCTAGTCGTGCTGTGTTATTGACAGGCAAGCATAGCTACATCAACGGCAAAATAGACAATGAAGCAAAATTTGACTGGAATCAAGATAACTTTGCCAAAATCCTTCAAAAAAACGGCTATCAAACCGCATTAATTGGCAAAATCCATATGGACGGTCTGCCACAGGGCTTCGATCATTCTGCAGTTTTGATTGATCAGGGCGAATACTACAATCCCAATTTTATCGTCAATGGTGTCAAAAAACAGGTCCAAGGTTATGTGACTGACCTGACCACAGATATGACATTGGACTGGATAGCCAAACGCGATACGAGCAGACCGTTCTGTGTACTATATCATCAAAAGGCCCCTCATCGAGAATGGCTTCCTGCACTCCGTCACTTAAAAGAATATACATCCCAAACCTATAAAGAGCCTCAAAATCTATTCGACAATTACGAAGGAAGGGGCACAGCAGCAAAAACTGCTGAAATGAACATTCTAAAACACATGAACTGGGCCGGAGACAGCAAGGTTCCACCGGCAATGATGGACGAGCTCGGCATTAAAGAATATCTCAGCTGGGATAAAGCTGCCTTCAATGGAAATCTAGGTCGCATGACAAGTGCTGAGCGGGCCGCCTGGGACAAGGTCTATGATCCGATCATGGCAGATTTTAAAAGCCGATACGCTGGCATGTCCTCGACAGATCTCATGCGTTGGCGTTATCAGCGATATATGCAAGATTATCTGGGAACGGTCGCTGCTGTAGATGAAGGTGTAGGAAGATTACTTGATTTCCTGAAAGCTAATAACCTGGACGATAACACCATAGTGATTTATACATCCGACCAAGGCTTCTACCTTGGCGAACACGGTTGGTTTGACAAGCGATTTATGTACGAAGAATCCTTGCGAACTCCCCTCCTAATCCGCTATCCGGGAGAAATAAAAGCAGGACAGTCATCAAATGCCCTCGTCCAGAATCTGGACTTTGCTCCGACGCTATTGGACTACGCAGGCGTCGAAATTCCGAAGGACATGCAAGGCAAGTCATTCAGGAACTTATTAAACGGGAAGGAACAAAAATGGCGGGAAGCGGTATATTACACCTACTACGAGTATCCTTCCATCCACATGGTAAAGCGACATTACGGAATCAGGACAGAACGCTATAAATTGATGCACTTCTATTACGATGTGGACGAATGGGAATTGTATGACCTTGAGAACGACCCACAGGAGATGATAAACGTCTATAATGATCCAGCCTATAGCAAGGTACGCAAAGAGATGCACCAAAAACTTGAAGCAGCACGTACATATTACAAAGACTCGGACGAAAACAACAATCGTTACCTGCCAACTGCCAAGAAAAGAAATCTTTAGCCGTTTTTAATATATTCGTATCCAGACTCCATGTTACCTTACGATAACATGGAGTCTGTGTTTTCAGTTTTCGATCTTATTATTCCGCTGACGGACCAGATACTCCCACTGATCACCGAAAGCCGGTCTTTGATCAAACAACTTTTGCACTGATAGACGTTAGGGGCATCTTTGCCACAAAAAAATATCATGGCAAAAACAAACAACTATCTGATTCTGGCAATACTTATCTTACTGTTCCGCATACCACTTCATGCTAACCCTCAAGACTCTACCAGCACCTGTGACAATAGGCAGAAACCTCTCGCGGCCATTGTCTCCACAGGCATGCTTGGATACGGACTTTCCGCTCTAGTCATCCACCCACTAAGACAGATCGACATAACAACAAAAGAAATAGCAAACAGATTCTATCCGCGACGGACATATATGGATGACTTGATCCAATATACTCCAGCATTGGCTGTGTTTGCACTTGACCTCACAGGCCTAAAAGCAAAGCACACGATACCGCATCGTCTGACAGTTCTATTTACTGCGGCTGCACTAACTGCTTCCACCACACACATCCTAAAAAATAGTACAGCGATATGGAGGCCTGATCGCTCCAACCGGAAGTCGTTTCCGTCGGGACATACAGCGACGGCTTTTATGGGCGCACATATTCTTTTCAAAGAATATAGGCATCAGAATATCTGGATCGCTTCGTCGGGTTATGTCGTAGCAGGAACCACAGGTTTATTGCGCATCTTAAATAACAAACATTGGCTAAGCGATGTTTTGGCCGGAGCCGGAATCGGAATCCTTTCAACTGAACTGGCTTATCTGATGACACCAAAAATAAAAAAAATAATAAAACCGGATCTGTCTGGCGATCACCCTATGCTAAAAGCCACTTTTAGTTTTTAAGTGTAGAAATACTAGAGTGATACGATTCGCTTCAGGAAATCCTCCCGGCGATGTTTGGATAGGGGCAGTTCATGTCCTGATATAAAAATTCTGTTTCCTTTAATGCTACTGATATACGCAATATTGATTAAATACGACTTGTGGATTCTATAGAATTGTTGCCCATTTAGCTTTTCGCTCATCGAGACCATGGTCTGATGAGCGATATATATTGTGCTATCTGTATATATTTTGATGTAGTTCTGCATTGCTTCTATGAACAAAATATCGTCCAAATTAACTTTCACCAATGCATCATTATGCCGGACGTATAGGTCAGTTACTCGTCGTTCCCTCTCAACAGGGCTTGTTTTTTTGCGTGAATGCGCCTTTTCTATCGCCGCCAAGAGCCGTGGTAAACCAATTGGTTTCAATAGATAGTCAACCACATTAAGACGATACCCTTCTAAGGCATATTCCGAATACGCAGTCGTCAATATCACCAAAGGTGGCGACAGTATACTTTCTAACCATTCCAGTCCGCTGATATCAGGCATGTTGATATCCAGAAAAACAAGATCAATCTGATGCTGTTTCAATTTTTCACTAGCTTCAAACGCTGAAAAACACATATCCACAACGCTAACATCAGCTATTTTGCCCAAATAATATTTCATTCCTTGAGCCGCCAGGGGCTCATCATCGACAATCAGACAAGATAGTGGTTTTTTATTCATCAATTTGTGTATTTTGGTTATCTATAAATTACGAGCAATGCGCTATAATCAGTCTCTGTCTCCTTTATTTCAAGCAAAAATCGATCTGGGTAGATTAAATTCAGTCGTTTTCGAAGATTAATCAGGCCAAGTCCGGACTGTAGTTCATGTCTGTCGGCTCTATTTTTTTCGGATCGGGAATTTTTTGTATAAAAATATATATCCTCGGCTTCCTGCCACAACCTTACCTCTACTTTTCCCAGCTCTGTAGATGGCTTGAAAACATGTTTAAAGCTATTTTCCAACAAAATAAAAAAGAGATGGGGCGCAATGTCCCCCTGCGGGTTCACAATTTGCCAAAAACAATCTACCGTAAGCCTATTATCCCAGCGAATGCACTCTATAGCAACATAGTCTTTTAGAAAAGCGATTTCTACATGGAGATCGATCCGCTCTTTATTGCCTTCGTAAAGTTGATAACGCAACACATCAGCATATCTTAACAATAACATAGACGCCCTTTCCTTATCCGTCTGCATCAATATATGGATATGATTCAGTATATTGAAGGTAAAATGCGGGTTGATCTGAGCCTGCAGCCCGACCAGCTGACTTTCAATCAGATCCCTCTGTAAGTGGCTATGCTGCTCCGATAACTTCGAATGGGCATACAAAAATCTCAATCCGCCAAATCCGAGATTCAACAATAAGGCTACGGGCACAAAACTAGCTACCGAAATGCTAAATTTATCCGGTGTTCCTTCCGGAATCTGCGCGATGATTCCTCTATTTCCAAGAAGAAATAGCAGCTCATCGCAACAATATAGCAGAACCGCCTGCAGCAAGGATAGACTCACCAAAATGATGACAAAAATATAGCCTCGATTACGCACCATTGTCTTCGGCAGAAAGTAATGACATAGTACAAAAGTAGTAGCGATCAACACACCCAGCGGCATGCCTAAAAAAACAATTTTTGAAAATAAATCATTTGGATGATAATCGCTTACGCCCCATATAACAGCACAAATAATGAACCATACTAAAAAAAACAAGACATTAAACTGTTTGCCTACCAACCATTTCATACTCCTAAAGTAACAAAATTTAAGGAGTAGTTATGAAAACAAACTTTGAAGCTCGCTTTTAATCAGTACCGAACATCGTCATTACTAAAGCCAAACACTTGATACTACTAATAATATTAGTATATTTGAACTAAAATATTTAGTATGGATAGATTGGAAGAAAAATTGCGTATCCTCGCCGATGCTGCAAAATATGATGTGAGCTGTAGTTCTTCAGGATCGACACGAAAAAACAAGGGCGGTGTCGGTGACGCATCTTATTCGGGTATATGCCATAGTTATACAGAGGATGGACGTTGTGTATCCTTACTCAAAATACTATTGACCAACCATTGTATCTATGACTGCGCTTTCTGTGTCAGCCGGCGGAGCAACGATGTGCAGCGCGCTGCATTTACAGTGGATGAGGTGGTCTCGTTGACCATGAATTTTTACCGCAGAAACTTTATTGAAGGTCTTTTTCTAAGTTCAGGCATTTTCAAAAATGCCGACTATACAATGGAAAGGCTACTGAGCATCGTAAAAAAGCTCCGTAATGAACAACGTTACAATGGCTACATCCATCTCAAAACCATTCCGGGTGCCAACGAGCAACTTATCCAGGAGGCCGGATTATATGTCGACCGCATGAGCATCAACCTCGAGTTACCCACAGAGGCTGGATTGAAATTGATGGCTCCGGAAAAAGACCATGAATCCGTAAAGAAACCGCTCGAATTTGTCAACAGCAAGTTGATACAGTATCGCGAGGAAAAGAAACTCATCAAGAGCGTACCTTCATTTGTCCCCGCTGGACAGAGTACACAGATGGTAATCGGTGCTACACCTGAAAACGACTATGAAATTATGCAGGTTGCTGCTAATTTTTACAAACACTACCAACTAAAGCGTGTTTACTACTCGGGCTATGTTCCGATTTCCAACAACCACTCTATACTGCCACAAATCGGAACACCTCCTCCCTTAGTGCGAGAAAATAGACTTTATCAGACGGATTGGCTGATGCGTTTTTATGGTTTTGACATTCAGGAGATTTTGCATCCCGGACATACAGACCTAGAACTTGATATCGATCCTAAGCTAAGCTGGGCACTGCGAAATCCGCAGCTATTTCCGGTAGATATCAATACTGCCGACTACCGAATGATTATCCGTATTCCGGGAATAGGCCGGCAGTCTGCATCGAAAATCATTCAGGCGCGCAAATTTGGCCGACTGCATGAGTATCAGGTAAAAAAAATGGGGATTGCTTTTCATCGGGCCCGGCACTTTATGACCTGTGCAGACTCCGCCATCGGTCTGGGCTATCCAGACATGCAAAAGGTCCGCCAACAGATCGTAGGCCGGCCCAGCGGTAAAACAACGTTTTCTTCACAATTAACACTCTTCTAATGGTATATATCTACGACGCTACTTTCAAAGGGCTCCTTACTGCTACGTTCACCGCCTTCGAATACAGAGAATTTATGGTTAAACTAATAACCAATAGAGGCCAGCAGGAACAATTGTTTGGTTCGCGAAGGGAGATACAGTCAGATAGCGAAAAAGCAGCACGCGTATATCGAGGCCTGACTAAACAGCTTACTCCCAAAATAGCGGCAGATTTTTGGCGGGCCTTTCTATGCGAAAATCCGAAAGTTAGCCAGACTATCTTTGACCTGATCATTTCTATTTTCCGGGGCGCCGGCGATATCCTTCATAACTTTGGAGATGAGAAGGTACTCCAATTTAATCAGGCACTACAAAAGGTAAACCGCGAACGTCATCGGATGAAGGCATTCATTCGGTTTCAGAAAAGCTCAAACAGCCATTACGTAGCTGTAATCGAACCTGACTTTAATGTCCTTCCCCTAATCATAGATTTTTTTAGACAGCGTTATGCAGATCAGGTATGGCTTATTTATGACAAGAAAAGACGTTATGGCATCTACTATAATCTGCAAACCGTCACAGAAGTCACGCTGGATGTGCAAGAGACCAAAACGCTGCAAAAATCTTCGGAAAGTATTTTTGTTGATCCGCAAGATGCAAATTACGAAAATTTATGGTGCAGCTATTTTGAAAGCACTAATATCGAGGCCAGAAAAAACCTCAGCTTACATATAAAACATGTGCCTAAACGTTATTGGAGATATCTCCCCGAAAAAAGAAAGTCTTTATTCATTCAAGGCAATAACAAAACATAAATACAACAAATTGGCCGTTTCTATGTTCTAAGGATATGGAAAGACATTATTTGAAAGGAAACACGATTTCTACCGGCCATAGCGACCCTAAAGGTAGAAACAGCAGGCAATATGTAGTCAGTGAAATTACTCTTAATGGGCAGCTTGTTGGCGTCGGCATATATTATGATGGTTCGGACGAACTTCGGGCAGCGGTCGTAGCAAACGAACAAGGTCAAGGCGTAGAAATCCGGAATTTGCATGATGAGCACTACCCTGAGGCGCAGTCAGACGACGACCTCGCCACACTATGGCCACTCTATGAAAAACTGGTCAGATAGTCAGTACCACTCTGTACTCTGCGTTGTATTGCTTTTGGCAATCATTGGAAGCGCAGATATTACCGTACTATGTTTTCATATATGCTGGACGCTGCGGATCATAGCGTCCAGCATATACGAAAATTCATTTTTAGCTTTTGTGACTGCTAATGTTCATGCCCTCCGGTATTGCTCATCTTGGCATTGATGAAAAAGCCCCCGTTAACTACGATCCTTGTTTGCTGCGGAATTTCCCGCATGGGAGTAATCGCCGTGTATCCGATTGCAGAAACACCCTTCTGCACTTCAATTTTTTCAAAGTTTATACTTTTTCCTTGTGCAGCTGCATGCTTTGCTGCTTCCATTTCGTTTTTATGTGCATGTTTTGATTCCCCTTCATCATGGCTATGGGCATGTTCATCATGGTCTTCATGGGCTCCGGCCGGCTTACTGGTTTCGATAAAAATATAATATTTGCCGTCCGCCTCGACGATAGCGCTATTGGGTACCGCCGGTGTTGTCACCTCGTTAATACCAATTATCCCCGTGATGTTCATCCCGTCGATCAGACCGACTTTACTGCCGATCACCGTGCTATGCACAGCAATGGTCTTACTCTCGTTCTCAAACGACGAACCTATGGTAAATACCTTGGCTGAATAGGTTTTGTCCGGATTGTTGGTCAGCTGAAAGTGGATGATCTGGCCGACTTTGATTAAAGGGAGATCCTTTTCAAAGACTTGAAGATCCAAATGCAACAAACTATTGTCCACAATCTCGATAACAGGGGACGACACATCAACATAACTACCGATCTTAGCAAACACATTGCTTACTGTCCCACTAATCGGACTGGTTACCACCAAAGAAGTCTTCAGATTTGACAAGTTGACATGGCTTGGGTTAATACCCATCAGCTGAATTTGTTGCTGCAACGAGGCCTTTCTCGCACGCAGGCTATTGAATTCAGCTGTCGCTGCCTGTAAATTTTTTCTCGCACCTGCATTCCCTGCGTTTAATTCTTCTTGACGGGCCATCTCCTGCGCCGCAAGTGTAATCTTACTTTCTAAAGCAACATACTCTTCCTGAAGCTGTACAAATTGTGGGTTGATGATCGTGGCGATCACCTGCCCTTTGCGAACAATATCACCCAGTTGAACGTTTAACGTTTTTATCACTCCGCCATATAAGGAAGTCGCATTTGCCTTGTTATTATTTGGCACACTCAGCAGGCCGTTGGCTTTAATGGTCGTTTCAAGTTGTTTTTGTTCAATATTTCCAAAGGTGATGCCCACAGATTCTATCTGCTGTTCGTTGAGAGCTGTAACCGTCTCCGTCCCTTCTTCATGGCCTTCACCTCCACCTGCTTCAGTCGCGTTGTCCTGTGTATGACCCTCGCCCCCCGGACGCGATGGCCCGCAGCTAAACAAAAGACTGCTGACCATAATTGCAAAAAATATACTGATTATACCTTTCATTGTACCTTTTATTTATTGTTGATGTAATTGTACTGAATTGCTGATTGATTATATTGATTGAGCACGTCTAAGTAATTTTGTCTAATCCCGATGGCCTGACTCAGAAACTGGCTCATCTCCCCAAAACTTATTTCACCAGTTCTATAACCTAGACTGGCGGCCTTTATAATAGCATCGGCCTGTTTGAGACCCGAAGTTTCATAAAATTTCAGCACAGCAGCATTCTTCTCGATTTCTGCCCAAGCGTTTATCTTATTTGTCTCAAACAGCTGCCGGTCGTATTCAAGTTGTCTTTGCTGCGCCTCCATTTCTGCCGTGGCAGCCTTTATCTTGTTGCGGTTGGCTCCTTGACCAAATACCGGAAAGGATGCGGCAACCGAGAACCCCGTAAATGGATCTTTTGCACCCCAAAGTCGCTGCGAAAAAAAACGTCCGGAAAACTCGGGTTTATTTGTATTTTTTTGAACCGCGATGTTAGCCGAAGCGATAGCTACGTTTTGCTGTTGCCGGGCTACAACGGGATGTGTCATACCCTCTAGGCTATTCTGTTCATCCTTTTCCACGTTGATTTTTTCCAGAGATCGATTTACAGGAAGCAACCATTCATTTCGGTTGAGCAACATCATCAATTGCTGTTGCTGAACGACCATATCCTTCTTATTTTGAATAATTTGTGCCTGCAATTCTCTCAAGCGCACCTCGGCAGCCATTTTATCCAATGCTGCAACATCGCCAGTTCTGAAGCGGAGCTCCGTCGCTTTGAACATGGCGGAATAAATGCTATCCAGTTCCACATACAGCTTTTGCCTGTCCTGCAAATACCAGAGTTGGAAATACGCATTACGTACCTCTTTCTTGATATTGGCGTCAAGCACAGCAGTATTGAGCTTCGCGTATTCTAGCTGCTGCCTGAAATAGGCTTTCTGCGCCGTATACAGACCGGGCCAGGCAATGCTCTGCGTAACCCCTATTTTCATAATTCCAGCTTTGTCGCTGGGACGATAATCCTCATTTTCTACAAAAATGCCTGTCTTTGGAATTTCGTTTGCCGTTTTGACAGTATAACCTGCACCTTCGATCTCTGCTTGGTTGACCTGATATTGTCGGTTACTTTTGAGCGCGATCTCGATCGCGTTTTGAAGGTCGATCCGTTCCTGGGAAATTGCATTAAAACTGTTAGCACACAACATAAAAATCAACACGATTCCCATGCTGCTGCCTATATTTCTTTTTTTCATATGTCTTGCGGAATTAAAAATTAGATACAACAAGGGCAGCACAAAGAGTGTCAGAAAAGTCGCTGACACAAGCCCTCCAATCACTACTGTAGCTAATGGCTTCTGCACTTCGGCACCTGCTCCCGTGCTCACCGCCATGGGCAAAAAACCCAGTGAAGCCACGGTGGCTGTCATCAGCACCGGCCGCAGCCTCGTCCGCGTGCCTTCTTTGATCCGCTGAAGAATATCATCCATCCCCTCCTTCTTCAATTGGTTGAAAGTGCCGATCAACACAATACCGTTCAGAACGGCTACGCCGAACAGAGCGATAAAACCGATGCCGGCACTGATACTGAATGGCATCCCTCGAAGCAGCAGTGCAAAAACACCTCCGATGGCACTCATTGGAATTGCAGTAAATATCAGCATCGCTTGCTTAAAAGAATGAAAAGTGAAATATAAGAGCATAAAGATCAGCAACAGTGACACCGGGACAGCAATCATCAACCGGGCGCTGGCTTTCTGGAGGTTCTCAAACTGACCGCCATATGTAATGTAGTATCCTGCCGGCAGCCTCACTTGAGTGGACAGCCGTTGCTGAATATCTTTGACGACACTTTCCACGTCCCTCCCGGCTACGTTAAACCCGATAACGATCCTTCTTTTTCCTGCTTCTCTGCTGATCTGTGCGGGCCCAAGCTTATAGTCTATTAACGCTACCTGTGACAGCGGGATCTGGATACCTGTATCCGTTGGAATCATCAGACTACGCACATCGTCGATACTGCTCCTATGCGTCGAATCAAGACGTACCACGAGATCATAGCGACGTTCATTTTCATAGATCTGCCCCGCACTTTTACCCGCAAACGCGGTACTGACCACGTCGTTGACATCCTGTATAGTCAAACCGTAGTTGGCGATACGCGTACGGTCATAGACAATATTGATCTGTGGCAGACCAGATACACGCTCGACCTGCGGCGATGTTGCTCCGCGCACGACTTGGATCTGTGCCGCGACCTCATCAGCATAAGAAGCCAACGAGTCGATGTTCTCTCCAAAAATTTTGACCGCCACATCCTGCCGGATTCCAGTCATGAGCTCGTTAAAACGCATCTGTATTGGCTGGTTCTTTTCAAAAAAGACACCCGGTATAACTCCCAGCTTTTCAAGGATGTCGCCCCCCAGCTCATCATAGCTACGGCCTGACTTCCATTCTTTCTGAGGTTTGAGCACTACCATTAGATCAGTTGCCTCCGGTGGCATAGGGTCTGTGGGAACCTCCGCTGCGCCTGTTTTTCCCACCACCATTTTTACTTCATCAAAGCTTTTAATAATTCGGGAAGCCTGCATGGAAGTTTCGATACTTTGCGACAATGAACTTCCCTGAGGTAATATGCAGTGGAAGGCGTAATCTCCTTCCTGAAGCTGCGGGATAAATTCGCCCCCCATATTCTTGAAAAAAAATAGGCATATCGCAAACAGACCAACCGTCAGACCAACGATTATATACTTGAACCGAATAGCTTGCTGGAGCAAGGGTTCGTAGACCCGCTGGAGGCTCCCGACCAGTTTGTCGCTCAACGTTTTCTTATCATGGTGTCGTTTCGGCAGAAATAATGCACACATCATTGGAATATAGGTAAGCGAGAGTATCAGTGCCCCCAAAATCGCGAAGCTGACCGTCTGCGCCATCGGACGGAACATTTTTCCTTCTACACCCACGAGCGTCAGTATGGGTATATAAACGATCAGAATAATTATCTCGCCGAAAGCGGCACTGGTACGGATCTTGGACGCCGACTCAAGCACCTCATGGTCCATTTGGGCCTGTGTCAGTTTTTCGGTCGACTTCCGTAACCCCAGGTGATGAAGGGTGGCCTCCACGACGATCACTGCTCCGTCTACAATAAGCCCAAAATCAATGGCGCCCAAACTCATTAAATTGGCGCTCACACCAAAAACGTTCATTAGTCCTAGTGCAAACAGCAATGACAGGGGAATCGCGGATGCTACAATGAGGCCTGCGCGAAGATTTCCCAAAAACAGCACCAGAACGAATATCACAATCAAGGCACCTTCGATTAGATTTTTCTCGACTGTACCAATAGCACGGTTAACGAGATCCGTTCGGTCGAGATATGGTTCGATGACGATATCCTCGGGCAGCGATTTTTGAATTGTTGGCAATTTTTCTTTTACTCGTTTAACCACCTCATTGCTATTCTCACCTTTCAGCATCATGACGACTCCACCAACCGCATCAACCTCGCCATTATAGGTCAATGCGCCATAACGTACGGCATGTCCGAATCGGACTTCAGCGACATCTTTAATATATACGGGAACTGCACCCGACTTTTTAACCGCGATATTCCGAACATCTTCCAATGAGGTTGCTAGACCGATACCGCGGATAAAATAGGCATTTGGCTTCTTGTCAATATATGCGCCGCCCGTATTCTGATTGTTCTTTTCTAATGCTGTAAAGATCTCAGGGATTGTGATATTCATAGCTTTAAGGCGGTTAGGATCAACGGCTACTTCATATTGCTTCAGTTCACCTCCAAAACTATTCACCTCCGCTATACCCGGCGTGCCGTACAACTGCCTAGCCACGATCCAATCCTGCATCGTCCGGAGATCTTTGGCATCGTACTTATGCTCGCTCCCTTTTTTGGGATGGATGATATACTGATAGACCTCACCTAGTCCCGTGCTCACCGGGGCTAGTTCAGGCTTTCCGATTCCGGGCGGGATTTCATCCACTGCTTCTTTTAACCTCACATCAATAAGTTGCCTGGCAAAATAAACATCCACCTCTTCCTGGAAGACCACGGTGATAACCGAGAGTCCAAAACGGGAGATACTCCTGATCTCTTCTATCTTCGGAACGGTGGCGATGCGTTGTTCAATAGGAAACGTAACAAGCTGTTCGACTTCCTGACCGGCAAGAGTGGGGCAAGAAGTAAAAATCTGTACTTGATTGTTTGTGATGTCAGGCACAGCATCTATAGGTAATTTGCTGGCACTCCATGCACCCCATATAATAAGTAATAAGGTCATCATACCAATGACGATCTTATTGCGGATACTAAATTTAATTATACTATCTAACACGATTTATCTGATTAATGCTTAATTATGAGACCGTAAAAATCTCATTTCTTGTAATAAGTAGACTGCGAAACGGCACAAACAAAAAGCGAATCGGAAGAAAACTTTCCGACAGGCTTCGCCATTTGCAATAGTCAAGAATAAATTAAGTATTAATTTTAGGCGGCTGCCAAATCGTTCCGAAGTAGTTGGAAACAACAGTGCTATTGAAGACAGGCATGCGGTTGTCAAAATAGATGGTGACCGGGATGCCGTCAATTCGGGGAAGCTGATATTCGAAAACCGTTATATTTCCACTACAGCAATTGCAGTAACAAAAAATGGAACAGGCGTCATTATCCTCTTCATGGGTATGTGAATGGCTTACCTGCATTTCCAGACTCTCCTCGATACCTGGGCTCGTATCGCTACACGGAACAAAAGAAAGTCCCAGAATATAGGTGATCAGTATGAAAACTATTAGCCTCATCGTAAAGACAAATGTATAAAAATATTTTAAAAATTCGTCCTTCGATCGCTTTTCTTCATTTATTCATGCCGGAAATCTGTCACTAAGTTATAGGCTTGTTTGCAAGATAATTACTATGGCCCTCCCAAAAAAGGCGCTTGTCGAAATAGACAAACGCCTTTATATCCAAAGACATCTACGCTAACACTTTCTGAAGACGCTGCGGGAATTCATCTATTCTGGAAATGCTCAGTTGCTTCATTACCTGAAACAGGTGCGCCTTAAACATATTGATCGTATGATCTCCGCCTGCATTGCCCAAAGCACCAACGCCATACATAAATGGCCTTCCCATAAAATTAAATTCAGACCCCACAGCATGCGCCCGGGCTAAATCCACTCCCGAACGGATCCCTCCATCCAGCATGATCTTTAACTTGCTCCTGTACTCCGGATTAGCAGCTAAATGGATCAGTGAGTTGATGGACGACTCGCTGGCATCCAGCTGCCGGCCGCCGTGATTGGATACAATTACTCCGTCCACTCCCAAGGCTATTGCAGCTTGCATATCTTCATCTGTAGCGATACCTTTCAATACTAGGGGGCCTTTCCAAAGATCTCGTATGGCTCGAATCTTTTCCACATCCACTTTACCTGTAAAAGTCCGGTTCATAAATTGTCCCAATTGCGCAAGATCTAGTCCTTTATCCATATAAGGCTTCAATGTTGCAAAAGAAGGAATACCATTGCGGAGTGTTTCGATGCCCCAGGTGGGGCACGCAAAAGCTTGTAGAATATTCGTAATATTCATCTTCGGTGGCATCGAAAGTCCGCTTTTGATTTCCTTATAACGGAGCCCAAAAGCAGGGACATCTACCAGCACCACAAGCACAGGACATTCCACCTCCTTCAAACGACGCAAAATATCGTCGCGCAGCGTGTTCTCGGTCGGATGGTACAGCTGAAACCAGGCCTTTCCCTCTGACACCTCCGCAATCCTTTCGATACTGCTTGTCGATACCGTGCTCAAAATATACGGTATATCATTTCTGGCAGCTGCTTTCGCCAAAATCTCTGGTGCATTAGGCCACATCAGTCCCTGCAGTCCAATCGGCGAGACGCCAAATGGTGCACTGTAACGACGGCCGAAAAGCTCGACAGACAGATCAATATCACCACTAGCCCGCAAATACTGAGGCTTTAGCAATATCTGGTCAAAATCGTTTTCATTGCGTGCAAGGTTAAGTTCTTCATTGGCCCCTCCGATCAAATAGTCAAATGCAAACTTGGGAATCCTCTTCTTTGCCCGTTTTCTTAAATCTTCTACGGAAGGGAATCGTGTATCATACGTAAACTTCTGGCTCATGATAATTGTGTTATTTAATTTGGCAGTCGTTTCTCTGCTCGCTTAATATAGTTAAACTTTAAATGTTGTTATTCAGCTGGCTAATTTAACCTTTTCGGCGGAAGGCCGCATCCTGCACTCACCTACCTACCGGTTACCCATCTCCCGCGGCAGCTAATTTACTGTTCAGTTCATTGGATTGCTACGCCTACATTGCTCAATTTACACACTATATTAACAGATTTTTATCCAATCTTTTATTTTGGCGCCAAAATAAGCTATATTTAAACACGACTTAAGTGTAACATTACTGCTTGTATGAAACCCATTTTCGCGAAGATACTAGATGGCGGAGAAATAGCAACCTTTGCTACAAAAGAGGTGTGCAGGCCTTTCTTTTCCACGGAATTCCATTTCCATAGTGCCTGTCAGATGACGTATATTGTGCAAAGTGAAGGGACTCGAATTATTGGCGACAGTATAGACCGTTTTGCAAGCGGTGAACTGACTTTTGTAGGTCCCGATCTGCCGCATGTATGGCATAACGGACAAAACCAGCACGCGATCGTTGCCGGTTCGCACTCATTGACCCTTTATATCGAACCGACTCCCATCATTGAAGCCTTCGGCAAGTTTTTCAAGACACACAAAATTGAATCCTTTTTGGCTTCATCAAAAAGAGGCATTCTCTTCCATGGCAAGACCAAAGAACTCCTGAAGGAAAAACTCGAGCAGATTGCTAAGTTGGATTACGGGTTCGAAAAAACCATTTTACTTTTAGAGATGATTGAAATAATGGTCCATTCGGGGGAATTCGAATATATTTGCAGCCCCGGTTATACGCACCGATACAATCCTGTGGACAATGAAAAGATAGACCGGATATTTAAATATGTATTTAATAACTTTAGCAGAGAAATCACCTTGGACCAAGTTGCGAAGATGTCCAGTATGTCAAAGCATTCGTTTTGCCGGTATTTCAGAACACGCACACAAAAGACCTTCGTGCAATTTGTGAATGAAGTCCGTATAAGCGAAGCGTGTCGTCTGATCGCTGAAGACGGATTACAGATCACCAATATCGCATATACCTGTGGATTCAACAGTTTGTCCAACTTCAACAAAATTTTCAAATCTATCAAAGGCATTACGCCCAGCAAATATAGAACTCACTTAAGCGAATAAATCGTTGCCGATGATAAATCACTCACGGCAGGTCCATTCAGCAATTTACCGTCAATATCAAAGCGAGAACCGTGGCAAGGGCAATCCCATGATTTTTCTGCGGGGTTCCAGTTTACCGTACAGCCCATATGGGGGCAAGTGGGCGACAATAGATGTAACATTCCCGTTTGGTCCCGGTATACGGCTATTTGCTCATTATGATAGGACACCACTTTACCTTCATTGAGCTGTATATCTTTGAAATGGTCTAATTCCTCTGCCGACAGCTTATCTTTGATAAAGTGGCCGGAAGCATTGATGCCTTCTGAAATTACGCTTTTTGCACTGGCTATGGGCTTGATCCGTCCTGGCGATAGCACTTTACTCAAAGCGGTTTCTTTGCCAGCGATAAGGTCAGGAATGATCAGTGCTGCCATGGAGCCAAAGGTCATTCCATTGCCACCGTAGCCCGTCGATATGTAGATATTGCTCTCGTGCGGCATCCGTCCAATATAAGGCAGTCCGTCGGCAGAGACGTAATATTGTGACGACCATTTTGCTACGAATTCCCCATCGGGGAAATGTGTACTCACATATTGCTGCAGTTCGTCGAAGTGTTTTTCGGTGTCCTGGTCATCACCTGTCTTGTGGTCGAATCCGCCGGCAATAAGGTAGTAATCCTCTCCTGATCGGTGGTAGCGACAATAATGATATGGATCATAAAGGTCAGCAGCCTGACCAAGCTGCTGGGGCTGATTTCGGAGTTTTAACGCGAGTGCGTAGCTTCGGTAGGGCGCCAGCAAAATACTAAAGCGATTTTTCCCAGGAGGAATATGGGTGGCCCAAATTAGATCTTTTGCAGTAAATGTACGTCCATCTTCCGCTTTTAATGTGATCAGCCCGTTGCTGTTATTAAAGTCTTTGACACGCTGCTGAACCAACAGCGCTCCCCCAGCCTTGATATATGCATGCAACATACCATTAAGATACTTTAATGGATGAAACTGTGCCTGTCCCTCAATGCGAATTGCTTTTTCAAACGGTAGATTGAATGGAATATTACTTGTTTCAACAGTTTTTACGCCCAAGTTTCGATGTGCTTTCAGTATTTTGTCCAATTGCTCGTTTTGCTGTTTCTCGGCACTAAATAAAAAAAAATCGCATTCGGCAAAATCACAGTCTATAGCGTAGGTTCGGACATTGTCGTGGATATACGTTAACGTATTCTGCGCGCTATCGGCAAGTAACTGCGCTCCCTGCTGTCCAAAATTGTTGATAATTTCGTCATAGGAAGCATCGAAAAAGTTATTAATGTGGGCAGTGGTCCCTCCTGTCGTACCAAAACCCGGAGTTTCTTTCTCGATCAGAAGACAGTGAATACCTTTATTTTGCAGTTCTAACGCCAGCGTCACACCTGTAATGCCTGCGCCGACGATAATAGTATCGTATGCCGATTCTTTTGCATGATAACGAAAATCATATTCTGGAGCTTTCTGCCAGAAGCTACTGTTAAAGCCGTCACGTTTCATAGACTAATCAATTTTAAAAGGCCGGGAAAATGGAACCCCAGCCTTTCGTGGTATAATTCATTATGGTTTGCGGAAATTGAACCCATACTGCGATACTATAGTTTGCCGAATAAATACGTAAAAAAAACAAGAAATACGCCTTCGCTTGCCGGTCAAAACCTTCCTATTTGAAATCATGTTCCTATAAAAAATAAGAATAGACTTAGAACGATAATCATGAAAAGCGACGCGAAAGACTACCTCGATGCAATCACTCCTACGTGGGTGAAGGGTAAAAAAATATTGGTCACAGGTGGCACAACTGGAATTGGGCGAGCAACAGCACTTCTGCTCGCTGCGCTCGGCAATGATATATTCGTCTGCGGACATCACGAGCAACAGCTGGAAGACGCATTGCGCGACTATGAAAAGTTTGAGATGGCGGGATCGCTGCGCGGGATTGTGGTAGATCTCGCCACTCAAGAAGGGATTGAAAAGCTTTTCAAGGAATTTGACGATCAATATGACCAGCTGGATATATTGATTAACAATGCGGCAATTGCTTTTCAGTCTGTCAAAGACGGTAGCTATACGGACCAGGATTATTTGCTTCGGACAAATATTCTCGGGTATCTCGCCTGTGCCCGTTCAGCATTAATTCGGATGGAACCTCGCGGTGCTGGGCATATCGTAAACGTAGGTTCGATGAGTGCGGACGTTCGGGAGGCGCAGAGTTCCGTATACGTCTGCTCCAAAGGTGCTATTCAGGCATTTACGGATTCTCTTCGTAAAGAAGTCAATCCGAAGGGAATCCAGGTGTCGCTAATTGAACCCGGCGCGGTCGGTACTGATATGCAACCTTATCCACCGGAAGAGCAACAACAAAAGATTGACGATATGGAAATGCTGTACGCCGAAGATATCGCGCGCGCAATAGCTTTTATCGTGTCGCAGCCTATACGGACAGGAGTTGTAGCCATGCAGGTAAAACCACTGTTGCAGATTATATAACCAGTTTAATTACTGCACATCAACGCGCTGTTGTCAAAGACTATTGGATATTTAATAGGATTTTGGACCTGTAACTTGTGTTATAGACGTCCCATCACTGTCTACAGGCTAAACAATGTAAATAATGAAAAAGAACAAAAATAAGAAAAACTTGTTCGAGCGATTTTCAAATTGGGCAACCCATGCCACTGGTAGTTCCGCCGCCTTTATTTTGGCGACCTCTACCGTGATTATCTGGGCAATAAGTGGTCCCGTATTCAATTATTCCGAAACTTGGCAGCTCGTCATCAACACAGGGACAACTATTGTCACCTTTTTAATGGTTTTTCTAATACAGAAATCGCAGAATAAGGACTCCAAAGCAATCCATTTAAAACTTAATGAGCTGATTGCTTCGCACCAGGGGACCAGTAATCGTATGGTGAACCTCGAAGATCTAAGCGAAGACGAACTGGACCAACTTGCAAAATTCTATTCGCATATCGCGGAATTAGCATTAAAGGAAAACGACCTAACCTGCACGCACTCCATCGATGCAGCACGTGAAAATCACGATTCCAAAAGGAAAAGAAGACAAGGCGCTAGTCAAGATATGGATGTAGTATCAAAAGCAGATAAGTCCGGTACATCGACCAGAAAAAATGGCTGAGGTGCCTGTATTAGATGAGTAGTTTAGAAAGGGACCATCCGTAACGTAGGACGGTCCCTTCATTTTCCATTTTACTTACCAAAGTGGTGACTTAAATTTTAATCGTGCCCTTCAGTTTTCACAATTTTATTGTAAATTCCTAACAATAAAAATGGCGCTGCCCATTGGCCGACGAATAATGCAGTCTTGTCATTAGCCATGCATTTGAGCGCTGCTGACACGCCCATGGCAACCAATGCTGCGCCCAAAAATAACGTGGACGGTACCTTCGAAGTCTGCTGTTCTATTTTTTTGGTAATTTCACCTTCATTTCCTGTAGTTAATGCCATAATATCGATGTTTAAAGTTTAAAAATATTGTTTATTCTATGATCTATTTAATTCTGGAAGCGCAGCGGTTTACGATCATTGCGCTTCTTGCGTTAAGCTCTGTGAGTTGAACAATAAGTTTACTGTTTTGGTTTACTGAATTCACTATAATGATTCAGATCACGCATATTTCGCTTTCGCAAAGTAAAAACACGTTCTAAAGGCAAGTATACCTCTTCGCTGCAGCTTTTTTTTCGTATAAATCAAATTGGAATGCGTACTTATTCGCTTAACCATATGTTGGTTACTTTCGTTCAATAGGTAGAACCAAATGTCAAGAACCATGAATAAAACAGAGATCGAACAACAAAAGCACCAAGGAGTGCCTGTTATTGCAGCAGCTATTGTATCTCAGCCTGGACCGGAAGACTTTCCCGGCGAAATACCCAACCAGCCTGAAGAGGAACTGCCAGAAAACGACCCCAACAAACAGCCCGAAATACCTGATGAGGATGACTTGGGATTTGATGAGGAGGTAGGAATTGAAGGTGAGAATGCATTTCCTGAAATCGACCAAGAAGAATGGGATCAGAGCGCTAATGATGCTGAGGGACTACCTTCTGAACCGATGTCGCCACCGTCAGACTTAGACGAAACTACTATTTAAGGGATTGACAACATGTAATGGGTTATGACGGATCTCGTCATAACCCGTTCCGGCTTGCCAGCATCCAATTATCCGTTTATTTTTCTAAACCAATAGCTTGTTCTGGAAGCCAAAACGAACTAAACCGGCTGTGTTCTTTGATTTGGTTTTTTCAATGAGCTGCTGCCGGTGTCCTTCTACCGTGCGCTTGCTTAAAAAGATCTGATCTGCAATCTCTGCATTTGTATATCCTTGGGCGATCAGCTCTAAAACCAGCATGTCGCGTTCTGAAATGTCGTATCTGGCCATCACTTGCGCTCTGTCAGCTTCTGTAGGTGTAAACTGCACGGAATTACTGATCAGATTGATGCTTAAAGCCGAGCTGATGTAACGGATGCCGCGTTGTACTTGCCGGATACCAAATAAAATTTCTTCGGCATGCGAACTTTTAAGCAAATAGCCGTCAGCACCGCTACTTAGGGCTTCCTGTACGGTAAAGAACTTATCATCCATTGACAACACAATTAACTTTACTTCAGCATATTGCTGCTTCACTTGCTGAATAAACTGGATGCTGCTCATACCGTCCATATGAATATCGGTCAAGATCACATCCGGATGTGCACCTAGAGCCAAATAGGCTAAAGCACCTTGCCCATTTTCTGCTTCTGCAATCACAGTTATATCTTTTTGAGCTTCTAAAATCAATCGGAAACCGGACCGTACCAGCCTATGGTCATCTACCAAAACTAATTGCGTCATAGTTTGCTATACTTTTATATAATAAGTGGATTTTTCAACAAAAACAGCCTTCGGTTAAAAATAGTTTTGGAAAAAGCAACTTCGTTATTCATGAGTTTCAATGACAATTCATCGGCCCGATTAAGAATTTCTACGCATCGAAAACGTATCCATGGCGAATACTGCTTGAAATACGCAAAATTCCGCTTCCTCAAACACAACTTTCTTGATGCTTGTTCCTATTGCGAATAGACAAACAAAAGAGAAGCATATGTTTACATCCATTGTAATTGGCATCGTATTTATCCTGGTGGCGACCTATATCATAATCCATTATAGGCGCAAAGGGAATGACACGCGTACTAAAAGAAATCGTTAATAATTAATAATTAGTATCATGAAAACCATTTTAAAAACTCTCGGCTTATGCATGGCCATTTTCGCCTGGGCCATGGTTGCCAAGGCGCAGGACACTGCAGCGACCACCGGCGCACAACAAGGTGATCTGGATTTTGCAAGCAAGGCTACCGCCAGCAACAATTTTGAATTACAGGCAGCCAATATTGCACTGAGCAAATCCCAGAATCAGAATATAAAGCAGTATGCACAGATGATCGTTGATGATCATACCGCCGTCGGCAATGAATTATCCACGTTGGTAAAAAACAAAAACTGGCAGTTGAATACAGCTGACGATCAGAATTATAAAGATATGATCGATAAGCTGAATAATGCTGACGCCGCAACTTTTGACAGTGTATATACTGACATGATGGTAAAAAGCCATCAGGATGCCATTAATCTTTTTAAAGATGCCAACACAGGCACGGCTACTACCGATGCCGACTTACGAAAATTTGCCGGCGATAAGGTGCCTAGGTTCGAAAAACATCTGGATCAGATAAAAACTATAAAACCGACATCCAGCACAATGCCCAACGGGGGTACGTCTAACAGCAGTATCCCAGGCATACCGACGCCAGGAAAAACCAAGATTCCAAAGCCCACATTGAAATAATATCATAATTACTCCACCTTTCCAATTCGGGGACAAAGCCAATAGCTTTGTCCTCCAACTTATTAAATATATTTGGTATGGAACAGACATTTGACTATATTCATGAGCTCCTCAACAGACAAATGGCGCTCCGCGCAAAAATTGAAGCCAGCCCTATTGCTGGTGAGCTAGAATTGTCGTATAACAACGATTACTATCAGGAAGAAGCCAGAAGTATGGGGCTCGCCATGATCCGCGATGGTTTTGGCGATGAGGGCGAACAGTTAATACTTGATTTCACGAACGAACACTATCCCGACCGCGTAGAGGACGAGCGCATCTGGATTAAAAAGATGATGCGTTACCTGAATGCCATTACGGATACATTGATCGATAACTTTCACGCCGAAGGTTACAAATGGTTACAGGGAAATGTAGACATGCCTAACGAAAATGCTATCTTCTACCCAATTCACGAACTGAATGCTGCCAGCCTCCAGTCTTTTGAGCTCGGTCTCAACACCGTGGTGGACCTCAGGCAAGCAAATGAAGTCGAACAGCTACAAGGCTGGGCTTACTACCGATCAGAAGAGTGATCAATGCCGTAAAGATCTTTAAGCAGAGCTTACTTTGGAATCATCCACCGCAGCTTCTGCTTTGATCTGTTCCAAAAACTTGCTCCTGAAATTTTCTATTTGCTGTACATTGTGAATGCCGACCTGCACGAACAGTACGTAAGCATCGCCGGCGATATCTTTTGTAAGTATTTTAATCGGTACGGTACGATCTATTTCCGGAAATGTATGAATACAGTTTTCGAGCCAACTTTTCCATTTTTCAATGTGCCGCGCGGTCGTGAATGTTAGCTGCAAATTTAAACGGATATCGGACTCTTCAAACGTCCAGTTCACGAGCCTGCCTGAAAGCAGGTCCCCATTTGGAATGATGACCTGAGCGCCTTGATCAGTAAGCAAGGTACTGGATCGGATGCCCACTTGTTTGACTTGTCCTTTTTTATCTGCCAACTCGATGTAGTCCCCGACTTTAAACGGGCGTTCAAACACCAGGATAACGCCCGAAACAAAATTATTAATGATATTCTGCAGTCCCAGCCCGATTCCGACACTGAGTGCCCCTACAATGACGGTCAGCTTATCTATGCCAAGGCCCAAAATTCGGATTCCGATCAAAAAACCTATGATAAAAACAAGTACCCGTACCAACGGCAAAAGAGCTATTCGACGTTGGTTGTTTTGCGCCCCAGGCTGATCCAGCAACTCTTTAAGATTTTTTTGGATCCAGTTTGCCATGGCCACAACAGCAACGGCTAGCAAAACATCGCCATAGGTATAGGTAATGCTCCCGATATGATGGCTGGTGTTTAGCAGATGCTCCACTACGCGACGTACTTCGCTGGTCAGATGCAGGGAATTTGTCCACACAATAATGACTAGGATAATGGTAAAAAGGTGCGTTATCCGACGAATTGTGGCAATAAGCCGAAATTTGTCCAACCTGCGTACAAATCGGTCTGCCTCGGCATTTTCGTAAGAATTGAGCACATCATGCGCCAGCATATCCCGGAAGCCACGCAAAGACAACGCTTGCAGCAGTCCGATTCCACCAGCAATAGCACATGTCCGTGCAAGATTCATAAAGCCCGCAATATGAAATATCACAGATAGCGATATGATTACCAACAATGCCCATCGGGATAAACGATTCAGATGATCAAGCGGATTCTGATTTGCGGTCTTCCGCCCCAGCGCCCATATCAGGCCGATCCCAAAAATATTAACAATGACGGATAAACTTCTCGTGAACAGATCCGTCCCAAGCAACAAGTTGACTATCAGAAGTGCGATATAATACAAGAAGACCAGGCGCATCACCCTGATCTTAAACGTCGGCAGCTCGGAGCGCGTCAAAAGATACAAGAAACTAAAGATCAAGAGGTAGCTCAGTTCCAGTACAAGTACTGGAATCCGGAAAGAGGTCAATGGCAGTGCGATCAGGAAAAAGACACCCAATTTTAGGATCGGAATCCACCAGGGCTGATTGCGATGCAGCGGTAGCCGCTCGCTCCGTCCAACATCCTGCCGGCGCATCCGATAAAGCCAATAAAGGTATGCCAGGCTAACCAAAAGTAATAAAAAGCGGCCGTCCCAAGCTTGATCAACATAAGGCATGGAGAGGCCATCCTGCTCAAGATTTTTATGCATAAGCGCGAGCCACCGCCCCCAGAACGGATCACTACGCTCAGATTCAAGCAGCTGCTGTTGCTGCCGCACTCTCATAGCTAGTTCAGCTAAATCCATCTGCAATGCTTCTGCTTCCTGATCCAATACCGTAGCGCTGTCTTGGACAGCCCGCCAGACTGTGGCTGTCGAATCTTGGGGTATGGTCTGGTTACGAAATAACTTGAGCTTATGTTGCAGTCTATTAAGATTCGGCAGCATACGGTCGATGTACTCCCCTGCTTGCCTCGGTGTTGATAGATCCTGCTGCTGCCTTTGCCACGCTACATTGCGCTTGACGCTATCTAGCCCCGCGTAGTACTTATCTAGCTGCTGTCGCCATTGCTGTAGATATCCGCGTGCCGTGGCGAGCGGATTCTCGGGAAGCGAATCTTTGAGAGTAGTCGTATCCGCCGAAAGCCGACTGCTGTCTTGTGCACGCACTGACGCAAAAAAGAGGCTAAGGTACAATATGCATCCTAGCCTCGTAAACAGTAATACTGAAATCCATATGTTGCGCATACTTCTTTTCTCCGTATCTATTCAGGTCGTGCAGGCGATGGCTGCCGCTGCAAACTGTCAGTCCTATCGTTCCCTAATGAGTCGTTAGTGGACATACCCGTGGTATCCACGTCAGGTGTCATGGATGAATCATACGTAGCATTGGAGTCAGCTCCTTTATTGCTGTTGTTGCCGCAGCCCCACAATCCGAGGAGTGCTAACAGAGTGAAAAAAACTTTTTTCATAAGTCTATCGTTCATTTTTAAATTTATTCGAAAGTTGAACAGTAATACAGCTCGAAAAGTTGTATCAAGAGGCATTTTAAGTAGTTAACAGATCAAAGTCGTACAACTACGTGGAGTAGTATCGGTCCTTATAAGGCCGTCGAATGCATCATGATGTAAACACTGGCCCACACGTACTACTACGACATAATGCGTATTAACTTGGATTATAGCCTTTGGCAGAACCCTATCCATACTTACAAAGTTCTTTTCAGAAACTCTTTATGCAAAATAGTATTCAAAAGATCGCTGTCCTGCGGGCCACTAATGGACTGGGTGACCTATTGGTCTGTCTTCCGGCAGTTAAGGCTCTTAAAGAAATTTATCCGGCCGCAGAAATCATCCTGTTCGGACTACCTTGGCATCAGCAGTTCATTACTCCGGGACGCTGTGCATTTGACCGCGTCATTCCGGTACCGCAATGTTACCGTGTATCTTCACTCTCCGATCCTGAGGAGCGAAATACGGAATTCTGGTCGTTGCTCGATAACGAAAGCTTTGATATCGTTTTCAATTTTCAGGGTTGCCACCCACGTTCAGCAGCATTTATCCAACATTTAGGAGCTCGCCTTACAGTAGGCCATGCCCCCCCTACGCCCTATCGATATGACCTTCAGGTTCCATATACATATTATCAGAACGAGGTACTACGCTATTGTGAACTGGTGAGTCTGGTTACCAAACGTCCATGTCCACTCGATCCTGTGGTCTCTTTAAAAAACCAAGAGTTCGTACAAGCTAATATATTACTGAAGGAGGCAGATATAAAAGGGCGATTCATCGTGTTTCATCCAGGCGCTACTGATCCACGCAGACGCTGGCCAGCCGAAAAATTTATACGCTTAGGCGATCGGCTTTCCGAGCACAACTATAAAATTGTGCTCGCCGGCGACGTGTATGAAAAGCATATTATTGACCACATTCGGGAGCAGATGTCCTGTTCAGCAGTGGCTCTCTATAGGGGAATCTCCTTAGGGGTGCTGGCGGCTTTGCAGTCTAAAAGTTCATTAGTCATTTCAAATGACACCGGCCCTTTGCACCTAGCCCGTGCGGTAGGCGCCAGTACGATAGGTTTACTCTGGGCGCCAAATGTGATTAACTGGGGGCCTCTCAGCGGCCACCGGCATCGTATATTGATAGATTGGGAGCTACGTTGTCCAAAATGTGGCATCATGCCGAATAATCCGTATCCTTTTGAACCCAAAACAGCGCAGTGCGAACACCTCTATTCGTTTGTTGATCATATCCCTGTAAGTGAAGTACTGGACGAAGCACTCAAACTTCTGCGGCTTGCATAAGCGCAATTATAAGGTTCGTAATCAATCGTTCTTTTTATCGCGGTCTAAATTGTCCAAAGGAATGCCAGAACGGTTATTTTCCTGTTGCGTTGTTGTATCCTTACCTCGGCTGCGCTGCAAATTGTCTAGGGGTAGGCCATTTTTTTTACCAACGGTATCCGCCGGACCGTTCGAATTCGCTTCCATTTTCTGCTCCCCGCTGCCGCAACCAACCAAGGTAGAGCAACTTAATATCAGGGTAACAAGTATTGTTGCTGTCTTCATATACATATATTAATTGGTATCACTTGCTGATTTTTAATCCTTACCGGTCTGACTATGTGGAGCATCCACCGGTTTCGATTCCGGTGACCCCTTTTGACGTAGGAATATGGTGAAAAAGACAATGGCTAGCACAGATAGAAACTCACTTTGCCAGTTCTGAAAAGTTTCGAACCAGAATTCCGGCATGATGAGGTAAGCCAGAGCACCGTCCGTCGGTAATCCGTCAAGGAGCTGTTCTGCATTATGGTGCCGCCAGCTGCCATAGAAATGTACCGCCCAGCTCACAAGAAAAAGTACGGCAAAACAGATAAACAGAGATGAACTGTAAAGACGCAACATCCAGCCACCCCTGCGCACAGGATATGGAGCATCTGCATTTGGCTGAGGGTCCCGGTCCACCGCCTCGGGTTCGTCAAATTTTTTCGATTCAGCAGACCCCCATTGGCGGAGACCCACTGTCAGCAATACGTACATGGCCATTTGCAAGAATTCACTTTCAAAGTTCTCAAAGGTGGCCGATATACAATGTCCTGTCTTCAGGTAGCTAAATAAAGGCATAGCCGGGTAATGAGCCTGCTGCAACTCTTCATTATACACTTTCCAGCCAGTGAGTAGCTGCATGCACAAAGTACATATAAAAAGACCCAAAAACACAAGGCTCAAGCCATTGCGATAAAAGTAAGAATATGCTTTTTTTTCTTTCATATTTATAGTGTTAACGATAAGAGCAGTGTGGTCACTTCTTTTTCAATGTAAAACTAATCCGGCCATTGGGTTCCATAAGGGCTACTTCAACTTCATCTAGCTGTGAACTACGCGTTTCCAGCCGTAGACTAGTCAGCAGATCCGTCCTACTCACGCCAAGTCGTTGCATCTGATCCCATTGTATCCTGCCTTCTTTATATAATACCGCAGGCTTCCCTTTGATTAAATCGCCTAAAAGGGGAAAACGCGTAGCCAGCTGTGCCAGCAGTTTATTCGTAATAATCATCACAAAACCTGCTGCCACTGTCGGCACGAAAGGTGAGGCACCTACTATACCCCTGGCCAATACGGATCCCAGCATGATAATGATAACAAAATCGACACCCGATTTTCGGCCCAGTATTCTCATACCTCCTAAGCGTACTAAAAACAGGGCTACAATAAACATGATCAGCGCCCGCAATGCCATCTGAACAACTGTCAGTTCTTCACCCGAGCCAAACAATGTTTCCATAGATACTATTGCGTTTATTCACGTATTAAACAATATACTATGCCACCTGCTATCGGTCAGATGATTAGACCGTTAAAGTTCATCAGAGTTACCTTAATCGCTTCTGAAATCAAAACGGCTATACTGCGGCATGTTCAGGAAAAGAACAATAACTATGCACCGCGGTTGTTCAAATGTAAAAAATAAGTAATTATACTGCATGCTCACGTTCAAATACGCTTTCAGGCAGTATGCCAAACCACAGGTATCGGCAGGCTGTTTTACAGAAAAAGAAAACATGATACACCTCGATAATCTACCTGAAGATTGTTTATCGTTCTTTCGGGATACTCTTCAACTGCTTCATGCAAGCGGAAGCCAATTTATGGTCGGCGGAGCTCTAGCTATGTTTCACTACACCGGAATCACAAGGCCCACCAAAGATCTGGACATCTTCTGCAAAAGCAGCGAGTACCCCAACATTTTAAAACATTTTGCAGCCCACGGTTATGAAACCGAGCTTACCGACGTAAGGTGGCTGGCGAAAATATATCAAGAGCCTTACTTTATCGATATCATTTTTGACAGCGTTAATCACAACTGCACGGTCGAACAGGATTGGTACGACCGCGGTCCTGAAGCAGTGCTGTTCGATACCAAAGTGCGCTATATTCCTGCTGAAGAACTTGTCTGGTGTAAGCTTTATGTTCAAAACAGAGAACGCCACGACAGTGCAGACATCAACCATATCTGGCTACGGTATGGACGAAAATTTAACTGGGATCAGCTGCTCATGCGTATGGACCAGCATTGGCATCTGCTCTTAGCTCAGCTGATCATTTTTCAGTTTACGTATCCCCATGACTACAAAGAGATTATCCCAAGAGCGCTATTTGACGAACTTATCAAAAGAGCACAACAGCAATATGACCTCCCAGCTTGCGTGGAGAAAGTCTGTATGGGTCCATTGATTGATCAAACCCAATATCAGATCGACATCAAGGAATGGGACTATAAATCATACACTATAAAAACAGTTTAACTATGCCAACAAAAACAACAATCGCCGCCATGGGCGATATTCATATCAACGTCAATCAGGCCGGGAAATGGAAACCCATATTTGAGGAGATTTCGCAAAAAGCAAAAGTACTGCTACTTTGTGGAGATTTAACTGATACTGGTGATGAGGAGGAGGCTCAGCTTCTGGTAAGTGAACTGCAAGCGATCAAACTACCCATCGTCGCGGTACTGGGTAATCATGACTATGAAAAGGGCCGACAGAAGCAGATCCGTCAGATTCTGGTAGATCATAAGATCACCGTTTTGGACGGCGAGGCCATTGTCATCGAAGACATAGGCTTCGCAGGGGTCAAGGGTTTTGGCGGAGGGTTTGAACGCTATATGCTTTCGATGTTTGGAGAGGATGCCATGAAGAGCTTTGTCCAGGAAGCCGTCAATGAGTCATTGCTGCTTGATCGTGCACTGGCACGCCTCGAACAGGAGCATGCGTCAATCAAAAAGGTCGCCCTGCTTCATTATGCCCCTATTTCTGAGACCGTCGAGGGCGAACCTAAGGAAATCTACCCGTTTTTGGGTTCTTCACACTTAGTGGAACCGTTACAACGCCGCAAGGTAACGGCCGCATTCCACGGCCATGCTCACGCAGGGAAATTTAATGCGCTGTCGCCTGCCGGTATACCTATTTACAATGTGGCGGTTCCAGTGCTTAAGAGCCATCATAAAAACGATACCTGCTACGCGTTGATTGATATTTAATCACAAAAACCACGTCGAGCGACTGACGTCGCTAGTCGCTCGACGTGGTTTTTCTCTTTAATATCTGTTTTAGCTGAGCATGTAAGGTGATAATATTGCCGACAAGCAGGGTTTCTTTGAGGCCTGCACGGAAGCGCTTTTTCATAATTCTCTTCACCAGTTGGTGGCTTACCTCTCCATTTTCCTGCACTTTAGCTAGCAGTCGAAGCGAGATAAATGCTAATACGGAAGCCAGCAGAAATAGAAAGTTCCACTCATGCAGGTAAATCAGTTTGGCCATCGACTGTAGACCGGGGCTTTTCCAGGAGATACTGATCTGGAGCTCGCGGGTGGAGAAGTAATCCACTAGTAAGCCGCCGAAGATCGGACCAAGAGCTGTAAAAAATGAAGCGACCATATTTTTGACAGTGATATAAATAATCGCATCTGTTTTCGGGGCAAGCTTAAGGCCGATATTGGTGAGTGCTAGATTAATCCCTCCGGTAGATACGCCCGTCATGATGTGAAGGAGCACTAACAGCACCAGATTGGGCAGAGCACGCGAATATATACCGACAAATATCCAGAGTAAAATACAGCTAATATAAATTGGAGCTGTTAGGTAAATAATACTTTTATTACTGTATCTATCCGACAAATTCCCCCACAATCGCAGTCCGGCCACACTAGCGATCTGACTGACCACCGTCAGCAAAATGACCACCTTCATGGACAGCCCAAGTGTCTTCAGCATAAACACGGTGAAAAACGGAATCGCAAGATTGATCGCCAGTAACCAAGCGGCGTTGAACAGCAACAGGTTTTTAAAATTCGGATTTTTAAGCGGTTCAAGCAGTAATGGCCCAAGATTGCCGCCTGACATGTGCTGTTTCGGTTCACAGGCCTGCACGAGAAAAAAAGCACCTGCCGCCCCTATCAAGCCTGCGGAAAAAAAATATACACCATAGAGATCCGAAAGTGTCTCCGGAGCCCGGTTACCATAATAATCGACCAATGCTGCCACAATCAGGCTGACCGCGATATTCGTCACTTGCATCACCCTAGTTCGCTTTGAAAAGTAGCTTCCCAGACGTTGTTCGGGTACAAGATCCTTGATCCACGAGTTCCAGCCTGCACCGCCGACCGCACTCAGAAAATAATGAATAAACATAAAGCCGAGCAGTATATTGAAAGAAAGATTGGCATTGCTCCACATAACAAAGCCGATCAACAAAAGTGGCAACTTCGCAATAAATACGGAAAGCACCGTAATCACCTTACGGTTAGGATAACGTTGGATTAATACGATGGTCAGCAACTGTGCTAGATTGCACAATGTTGGAAAAGAAGCGAGCAATCCAATCTGAAAATTGCTCGCCCCGAGCAATAAGGCTGCTCCCATCAAGATTGCCCCGCTGCTCAGGCAGACAACGATCTCTGAACATAGCCCATCAATGATAACCATCCGGAGGCTTCTCTCTATTTCTTGTGGCTCAAGATGATGCTTCGGTCTGATATCCATAGCGTTTTCTGATGTAACGTCCATTAATTGGGTTTGGTTGTTATTGGACGCAATTATAGGTTTTAATACGTCTTCAAGGGTATTTCTTTCCTTCAATTGAGTATTAGTCCATTCAACCAAGTTACATTTATAACCGTTCATCAGGCAAAGGTCTGACACGGTCGTCAAAAGCCGTATCACCACAGGTTGAACAAAAAAGCACAACTATGACACACAAACCGCGCATATTAACATGGCATATACATGGTTCTTACTTGTATTATTTATCTCAGGGAGATTACGTTATTTACATTCCGTATACGCCTGAACGCGGTCCCCGGTTTGTGGGCAGGGGCAATACATTTCCTTTCGGCGAAAACGTTATCGAGGTTCCAGCCAATGAGGTGCGCAACCTCGAGCTTGATCTCATTCTTTTTCAATGCGACGAAAACTATCTGGAAGATCAATATGCTATCCTTTCAGCTTCACAGCAGCAACTGCCGAGAATATATATTGAACATGACCCTCCTTGGAAACACCCGTGCGACGAGGTTCACCCGGTAACCAATCCGGCCGTAACATTGGTACATGTAACCCATTTCAATAATTTAATGTGGAAGTCTTTAGTCCCTGACGTCCGTATTATTTCCCACGGCGTAGATGTCCATGGAGCAGTGTACAATGGGCGGCTTGAGAAAGGGATCGTTGTTATTAACAACTTGCCAGCGCGGGGACGCATGCTCGGAAGTGACATTTTTGAACATGTAAGCAAACAAGTTCCACTAGACCTGATAGGCATGGGCAACGAGCCGATAGGTCTCCAAGAAGTGCTGCATCCTCGCCTGCCTGATTTTATCAAGGACTATCGTTTCTTTTTTAATCCAATCCGGTATACCAGTCTTGGCCTTTCTATTTGTGAGGCCATGATGGTCGGTTTACCAATCGTTGGGCTTGCGACGACCGAACTTTCGACAGTAATCGAGAATGGGAAAACAGGTTATCTCGGACTGGATATCGATGAGCTTGTCGAGAAAATGAAAATGCTTATTGACAGTCCGATGCACGCGCAAAAGCTCGGCGCTCAAGCCCAACAAAAGGCACAGGAGTTGTTCGATATCAGGCGCTTTGTAAAACAATGGGAATATTTAATACACGAAAAAATTAACTAACACTCTTATATCATGCAAAAGAAAATAGCTTTTATCAGTGACCATGCCTCGCCGCTGGCGACTTTGGGCGGCAAGGATAGCGGCGGTCAGAATGTCTATGTAGCGGAAGTAGCTCAACAGCTTGCCCTGATGGGCTATCAGGTCGATATTTATACACGTTTAGAAAACACATCTCAACAGCAGCTTGTTCATTGGAAACCCAATGTCCGGGTCATCCATATTAAAGCAGGTCCCGAAACTGTCGTTCCGAAGGAAGAACTCTATGATTACATGGACGAATTCACAAAAAATATGATTGCATTTATGCAGTCAAATGCTCTTAGTTACCAGCTGGTTCATGCGCACTTCTGGCTGTCAGGCATGGTGGCCATGGAAATCAAAAGACAGCTGCATATCCCATTCGTAATCACTTTTCACGCACTCGGCGCTGTCCGTAGATTGCATCAGGGTTGTTCCGACAAATTTCCTAAGATTAGGGAAAAGATCGAAAAAGAAATTATTTGGCAGGCCGAGCGTGTGATTGCTGAATGTCCAAACGACTTAAAAGATTTGATTCAGCATTACCAGGCTCCGCAGGATAAAATCGAAATCATTCCATGTGGCTATAACCCGGCAGATTTCTATCCCTTAGATCGGACGGAAGCGAAGGAAAGACTGGATCTTGATCCTACATATACCTATATATTGCAGCTGGGCCGCATGGTTAAGCGGAAAGGCATCGATAATGTCATTGAAGCGTTCTCTCACGCACAGCACGTCATTCCCGAGCTACGACTGCTCGTCGTGGGTGGAAACTTCGATTCCAGCGATGATAAAAGTGAGTTTCAACGTCTTGGGCAGTTGTGTGAAGCGCTCCATATACAAGATAAGGTTATCTTTACCGGGCAGAAAGAGCGTGATCTGCTCAAATATTATTACGCTGCCAGTGAGCTATTTATTACTACCCCTTGGTACGAGCCTTTTGGTATCACTCCATTGGAATCCATGGCATGTGGCACTCCTGTAATCGGCGCTGATGTAGGCGGAATTTCGTTTACTGTACGTAACGGAGAGACAGGAGCCTTAGTGCCACCCCAACAACCCCAACAGCTGTCGTCCGTTATTATTGATCTGATAAAAAATGAGAAAAAACGGACGAAGTTTTCCGTGAACGCACTAAGACATGTGCGATCTTTCACTTGGAAAGCAATCAGTGAAAGCATTGCGCAGCTTTATGAGCATTGCATGCCTCAAGGAAGGGAAAAGGATATCGTCATGCAGATCAAACAGCGATTTTTAAGTTCTTCAGACACTTTTGCGCGGGCGTCGGAAGTCCTGGCAATAGATATTGCCAGGTTGTCCCGTAAAATGGTCGAGACGCTGCGCAGCGGCAAGAAAATTATGATCTGCGGTAACGGCGGCAGCGCTGCCGAAAGCCAGCATTTTGCCGCGGAACTGGTCGGCCGGTTTGAAATACCCGAGCGACCCGGTTACCCTGTATTGTCACTCAATACAGATTCGTCTGTGTTGACAGCCTGGGCAAACGATTTTGGTTATGATAGTATATTTTCCCGGCAGGTACAGGCGCTTGGTCAAAAAGGTGATATGTTGATCTGCCTAAGTACCAGCGGCAATTCAGCCAACATCGTTTCTGCATTACAACAAGCTGGTAAAATGGGAATCACATGCGTAAACCTTCTTGGGAAAGACGGCGGGGAGGCTTCGCAATATGGAGATCATAACCTGATCGTGCCTTCCGATGATACCGCACGCATTCAGGAAGTACAGCTACATATCATTCATCAGTTGTGTGCCTTAGTCGAACAACAGATAACGCTGTCGTCGGTAACACGGGAACATGTGTTGGTACACAAAAAATTAATTGCATAATTCATGGAAAAAGCTGTTTTTTTGGACAAAGATGGCACGCTCATCAAGGATGTCCCTTATAATGTAGACCCAGCCCGAGTCAAATTTTATCCAGATGTGTTTGCTGCATTACGGCTGTTGCAAAAAAGAGGATATAAACTAATTATCGTCAGCAACCAATCGGGCATTGCTAAGCGCTATTTCACAGTGGACGATCTTGAAATTGCATTGTCGGAACTTCGCGACCAACTCAAGTCCGAACATATTTTTATCGATGAAATATATTATTGTCCCCATGGCGATATCACCGATGAACCCTTATGTAACTGTCGTAAGCCACTACCCGGCATGCTTTTACGGGCAGCAGAAGAACATCACATCGACCTGTCTCAATCGTGGATGATAGGTGACATTCTCAACGATGTTGCTGCAGGTAGAGCTGCGGGATGTAAAACTATTCTTGTCGACCGTACGGGAGAAGAACGAATCCTGCACAGGATCGCCGATCCCAAATTTACCCCGGATTTTATTGTGGACGATTTTCATGAAATAAACCAAATCATTGCGTTAAAGAAAAGACATTATGAAGGATTTAGCATTAAATGAATTAGTCAAGAATGGATTTAACAGGCCCAGGGTGCTTGTGATCGGCGACTGCATGTTGGATATCTACCTTGACGGCGAATGCAAGCGTCTCGCGCCTGATGTCGCCGTACCGGTGCTGGATGTTCAAAGTGTAAAGCATTGTCTCGGTGGCGCCGGCAACGTGATCACAAATCTAGTCCATATGGGAGCAGATGTGAAGGTGGTGACTGTACTTGGTGACGACCCCAGTGCTCAGGTCATTGCACGCGAGTTGCGAAGACAGCATGTGGATACCAGTAGAGTCATCTATAACAGTGACTGTCAAACACTGACAAAAACCCGATTGCGCAGAGATCAGCAATGTCTGTTGCGGTACGACATCGGCAAAAAATATACTTTGAGCGACACCTTGCTTAAACGTTATCTGAATGATGTGAAGGCGGCCCTGGAAACAGTTGACATCGTTTTTATCTCAGACTATGACAAAGGTAATATACCCAGCGAGCTAATCCAGCTGCTCGTGGAAGAGCAGCTGCGGGATCGCAAAGTAATCGTCGTGGACAGTAAAGATTACTACCGGTACCGTGAGCTAAGACCCGATCTGATCAAACCAAACTACGAAGAAGCCCGCAAAATACTGGGGCAAGAAGAAGAAGAAGACCGTGTAGCACAGGCCATGCAGTGGTCCGAGAGTCTCTGCGTAATATCAAGTGCGCGCTGGGTTGCTCTTACGCTCGATAAAGACGGTGTTGTTCTACATAAAAGAGAACAGCCGTCCAAACACTTTCCCGTAACCGCATTAAAAGAAGGAAACTTCTCCGGCGCCGGCGATACCTTCCTCACTGCACTTACCCTCGCTTACTTTAATCGCGTGGATGAGGATAGTGCTATTGACTTAAGTATAAAAGCAGCACAGATTGGTATCCAGAAAAGCGGTACAGCATGTTGCAGCAATCAGGAGCTGGCAGAACATCTGGGCCAGCAGGAAGGCAAAATCCTGTCTGATCTGGGTGCACTGGAAATGCTATGCAATAGGTTACGGAAAGATCATAAAATTGTATTCACAAATGGCTGTTTTGATATCTTCCATGCTGGCCATGCACACTATCTCGGTGAGGCAAAATCGAAGGGCGACATCCTTATTGTCGGTATCAATACAGACGAAAGTATCAGGCGCCTCAAAGGGTCTTCACGCCCCGTAAACAAACTCACCGACCGCATCGAGGTACTCAGGGCACTGGAAGCAGTAGATTATATCGTACCATTCGGGGATAATCTTTCCGATAACCCCATCCCGATTCTGGAAATTGTAAAACCCCACGTTTTTGTTAAAGGTGAGGCTTATCAGCATGAACCGCTCCCAGAAGAGGGCTTGCTCCACATCCTAGGTACCCAAATGGTCTTTGTACCCCATGTTCACCAACAGTCCACGACAAAAATTATACAGAGAGTACAGCAAAATAGTGATCAGGTGCTAAAAAAGATTGGCTGATATGAGCAAATGGAAGGACTGTAAAAATTTATTGGTCATACGGCTTGATAATATGGGCGACCTCATCATGACCAACGCTGCACTTCAGGAAATCAAGCTACAGATGCCTCAATGCAAAATCACACTGCTAACTTCAGCCATGGCGCTACCCATAGTCCCGTATCTTGGTACTGTGGACGAATCTATTCAATACGATGCTCCATGGATGAAGTTGCTTGACCGTGCTGACGTTTCCCATACCGAATCGCTGGTTGCCGAGCTCAGAAGACGCAAATTCGATGGTTGCTTAATCTTTAATGTCTACTCACAAAACCCCATGCCAGCTATTATGCTGGCATACCTGGCGGGAATACCAAAACGCGCGGCATACTTAAGGGAAAACCCCTACACGCTCTTAACGGATTGGATACCGGACAAAGAGCCGCTATTTTATGTACAGCACCAAATCAGTCGCGACCTCGCCCTTTTGGGACATGTCGGCATATCACATAATCTGAACCGGCTTCCTGAACTGATACTGCCTTCTAAAAGCGAAACATTGACACTTCCAGCTGCGTTCAACCAACGTATCTTGCTGAATCTTGATGTCTCCGAAGAAAAGCGACGCATTCCTGCTAACGTCGGAAAAGAGCTGATTCAAGAACTACTAAACCAAGGGCATCAGGTCGTCATGGCCGGAAAAGAAGATAATGATTACTTACGGTCCTGCCGTAGCGACATCCGCTCAGAACAGCTTATTAATCTCATTGGCGTTACGGATATAAAACAGTTGCTGCTTCTGATCTCAGACAGCGATGCCGTGGTCAGTGTGAATACTGGCGTGGCACATATCGCTTGTGCGCTGAAAAAAACAATTCTGGTATTGTATGCGCAGACCAATCCTCAGCATATCCCCTGGTCTCAAAATTCGGACTTTATATTATATCCGATACCAGCGACGATGCAATCGAAAAACACAATTAACATCTTTGTCGATAAAAAGCATAGTCCGGCCAAGACGGCCGCACTGCGTGTCTCCGTGATTATGAAGAAGCTTGGCTTCCTGCTTGAACAGCAGAATCGGCGGGCGGACGGTGCTCTAGCAGTAAATTGATTTCCCTTGAAAGCATTTCAAGATTAATAGCCCCACGGGCATCATAGGTTTTGTGAAGAGCTTTATTCTTAGGGCCCCAACGCTGGGGCTCACCGTCCATGCTCAGCACAATGCTTTTCGTGGCTAAGCCTGCAGCAATATGGGAAATGCCCGTGCAATTGCATAATAACAGACTCGCCTCCTTCACTAGACAGCCAAGAGTTCCAAGTCCAAGTTGACCACATAGCGAAACGGCCCTTCCATCTAAATGATCAAGCAATTCGTCCACAAGCGGCTGCTCAATAGCGACTCCTGTGAGAACCACCTGATATTTCTTTTCCAGTAACAATTTCGCCAAATAAGCAAAATTGGCTATAGGCCAGCGCCGCCGGGCATCGCGGCTGCCTACATGTACAATAACAAATGGAGGCGATATTCGTGACCTTATGCTGTGATACGCATTCCAGTCGCTTTCAAAAAGCGGATAGAATAGGGAACAATTTTGGATCTCCAAACCCAAAAAACGCATCAGCTCCAGATGCCGGTCCACTTCATGAAGATGCGTTGGATAGGCTAACCAGTCCTGACTGCTATGGTCAGAGGGCTGAAAGCCGACCAGACGCTTTGCACGCAAACCTGTCAGAAAATCATTAACGACTGTACCATTGCCGTGCATTTGCAGCAATAGATCAAATTGCTCAATTTGCATCTGGCAAACAAATTTTTCAAGCTCCTGCTCGTCACAGGCAATTTCGGGAAGCGCGGGATGCCCTGGAAAATCAACAAAGAAGTCGATAAAACCAAAACGTTCGATCAACGGGCGCATATGAGGAAGCCCGATAAAGTAAAGCTGCGCCTGTGGATAATTATATTTTAATGCGGCAACTGCGGGCATCGAGCAAAGTATATCCCCTAGTTGTAGCGCCCTGAAAACAGCGATTTTAAACATATATTCGTTTTATGAAGGGGACAGCGCTCAATCCCAAAGAGTTTGCGCGCTTTGACCTAAATTTCATATTCCTTCAAACGATAATATCCACAGAACAGTTCAACTCATAGCCGACACAAACATAATCGTAATATGGAAAAATTGAAAAACAAACGGATCGCCATATTAGTGGCAGACGGATTTGAAGAAATAGAGCTCAGCAGTCCTAAAGAAGCGCTTGAACACGCCGGCGCCAAAACAGCAATTATTTCACCCTCAAAAGGACAGGTACGGTCCAAAAACGGTGACGAATGGTCCAAAAACTATTCAGTAGATGTGGACCTGCAAGAAGCAGAGGAAGATAAATATGATGCGCTGTTGCTGCCTGGCGGTGTTATTAATCCTGATAAACTTCGGACCAACAAGACAGCCATTGCGTTGGTCAATGCGTTCTGGGAACGCGACAAACCTATTGCTGCAATATGCCATGGGCCGCAGTTACTGATCAATGCCGATCTAGTGCGCGACAAGAAGATGACATCCGTGGAAGCCATTAAAGTGGATCTAATAAACGCGGGAGCAAATTGGGAAGATAGCGAGGTCGTCGTGGACGATGGGCTGATCACCAGCCGTACACCGGAGGACCTGCCGGCCTTTAACAAGGCAATTATTAAAGTATTCTCGAAACTCTAAGTTGTTATCGCACGTAATACTACAGTTGATTCCCGTATTTAGACGGTCAACTTTTGAGAGATATATAAGGTTCACTAATCAATAACATGATAAATCAACATACTATGAACACAACAAAAAGTAAATCCAGCACCGCCAACAAAAGCCAGTCAGGCGGAGGTAGCATGAACAAAGAAAAAGGAAATGGAAACAATACCTCGTCCCGTAAGGGCATGCAGGAAGCACATGCCGATAAGACAAAAACTGAGCTCCTGGAGGTGGCAAAAAAACTACAGATTACTGGGCGGCATGACATGACGAAAGATGAATTGATTAAAGCGATCGGAAAACAGGAAAAAAAATAAGTTATGTCCTACAGTAATCTAAAATAGGCTGAAGAGAATGGCCCGCAAAATGCGGGTCATTTTTGTTTATTCTCTTTTTTCTTTTGGACGATCAGTGGGATCATTTGGCATATCATTCAATTGCTCTGCTTGAGGATCTACCCCAGCCTCGGCATCTCCCTTGTCTTTTTGGTCGACATCCCGGAGGCTTTCGCCGTCGACACCTAATTTGGTCTTCTTCTTTTTTTCCATCTCTCGTCCGACCAGTCTATTTTCGTTCTTTGTTGCCATATCTTATTATTTATTAGTGTAAAAGCATGTTATGAAAACCAAAGCGGACAAGACCTGCGGTATTTTTGGCACGAGTTTTCTCTATTAAACGCTGTCTATGTCCCTCAACAGTGCGTTTGCTCAGAAATATCCTGTCCGCAATTTCCGCGTTAGTATAACCTTCGGCAATGAGTTCAAGTACGGACAGTTCACGCTCAGAAATATCATATTTTGAGAGGATATAATTTCGGTCGGGTATACTGTCGGTATACTGCTTATAACTGTTGATACAAGAAATCCCCAAAGACACACTGATGTACTTCTCTCCATTGGCGACCTGCCGGATTCCGAAGAGCACCTCGTCGCAGGAACTGTCCTTCACGAGATAACCGCTTCCGCCGACATGAAGCACTTCGAATACAGTATGAATATCATCTACCATTGACAGAGCCATAACTTTGATGCCCGGATACTTTTCTCTTACAAGTTCGATAAGCTTAATTCCGTTCATCTCATCCATATGAATATCTGTCAGTAGTACATCCGGCTGCTGATGCTGTGCCAATAAATGCAGCGCTGCGTCACCACTTTCCACATCAGCCAGTACTGCCATATCAGGCTGCGACTCCAAAATCAGGCGGAAACCATTCCGGACCAAATGATGATCGTCTACGAGCATTAACTGAATCATATCTTCTTCGTTTTTATGTACTTAATCGTCTATCCCTCTAGGAACAGCCCCCACAGGTAAAAAGTTTTTTACAAAAAGGTAACTGTCAATAAAGTACAAGTATTATGCTTATTCAAGAACATTAAGCGGCAGCGAAAAAGTCAAAAAATAACAACAGTTTTGCCTTATGCGGCGTTCTACCCAAGATATAGCTGCAATTAAGCACACTTAATAATAAAATAACGAAACTATGAACAGGAAACTAATGACAATTTTGACGTGTGCCGCCCTGATGGCGTCGGCATGCAACGGAACACAGTCCGAGGACGAGAAATCAAGGGAGTTAATGCGCGATTCTGTTGAAAATGATACTACTACCATACAATATCGGGATACTACATCCAGTGAATCCCGGGGAGAAATCCCTCCGACTCCACAGCCCGATACATCGTCAAATAAATCAAACGAATAGCCTTCGACCAATGTTCACCACTTGATAATAGCATAATTATGATTCTCTCGCGTCGTGAGATGGCAGAGATTAGATTTATTGTAGAAAAGGGCTGTCCAACTAATGGGCAGCCCTATTTTTGATTTTCGCAATTTCCTTTTATCTACTTTAAACAGGCCAATTCGATTGGTTAGATTTTCTAAGCCTGCTCTACGTCTCTGTAAACTATTTGTGCCGAAGACTTTCACAGCTGCTACTACTCGAAAGTCAAATGTACTTTCGGAAAGCCAAGCCCCTGTAAAAGCGGACGAAATACAGTAATTGCATTAGCTCTGGTCTGAGACAAGATATCGGACTTTTTAACATCATCAGCCACTGCTTTCTCGGCAGCTTTATACGCTTCATCTACCAGTTCAGCTTCCCTAAGAAATGCCATTTTCGTGTCGTAAACTTTGGAGGCTTCATGGTCTATTTTGATGTAACAAATCTCCGGAGCAGGTAATTTAATGGAAACCGAATCCCCTGTTACCTGTATGTCTTCCGGAGCTACCTTGCTCAAATTAATACAGCCGACTGCGTCCGCTTTGACAATCAGTAACACGCTTGCTTCGGGCAGAAACGTGCTGATATTTTTATGCTCCACTACATCACTATACCGATACTTAACCAATTCCAGCTTTCCCATGGCCTCAATGCGGTCAACAAGTAGCTGATGTTTACTTTCTACCCGTGGCCCACTCGCATATTTTTGATATACAAACCAACCACCTACTGCCAAAATGGCCACAACGATTACAAATTTTAAAAATTTTCCCATAAACAATACGATACAAATTGTAGACCAAGGTCAGGTTTCAGCAGTTTTAGTCTTATAAATATTACGTAAGATCCAAATGCCCCCCTCCTTGCCTACACTGACAAAAAATATACCATTTGATAGACAATCGTTTAGTTAAAAAGTTTAAAAAACATTTGGAACATATGGCGTATAATACTACTTTTGTGACATCAAAATCACGGTAGGTATAGCTCAGTTGGTTAGAGCACTAGATTGTGGTTCTAGGGGTCGTCGGTTCGAGCCCGATTACTTACCCGAAAAGGCAGATCAAAGAACGGTCTGCCTTTTCTATTTGATCTCTTTCCCTGTCGTATTTTTAATTTCATAAAGTTCAAACGATCGACTTTTCAGCACTGTTCTTTTAGAAAAATCAAAGTTATGGCAACATCAAATCAAAACAACCAAGAGATGCCTAATGCGCATCTACATGAGTTATTCGTGGACGAACTAAAAGATATCCTTGGTGCCGAAAAACAGCTACTGCAAGGGCTAAAGAAAATGAGCAAAGCTGCGGAAACCGACGAACTTAAACAGGCTTTCCAGGAGCATCTCGCTCAAACTGAAGGACAGATCGACCGCCTAAAAGAGGTGTTTCAGTCCTTAGGCATGACAGCTCGAGGTAAAAAATGTAAAGCGATGGAAGGCTTATTAAGTGAAGCGGACGAGATTATCGAGAGCTTCGAGGGCGACCCTGCATTGGATGCTGCGCTTATCTCTGCTGCACAGAAAGTAGAACACTACGAAATAGCAAGCTATGGCTGCTTAGTCACCTACGCGAAGCTGATGGAACATACCGAAGCTGAACAGCTGCTACAGCAAACACTGGACGAAGAAAAACAAACCGATACCTTATTGACGGAAATCGCCATGTCAGGCGTGAACGAGTCCGCATCTTAAACAAAAATGCCCGGCCTGCCGGGCATTTTTGTGTATTCACTTATTTGATAATCAGTAGGTTCTATGGAAAGTGAAGCTTAAATTAATTTAGTGACGGCTAAGACCGATAGCTAACGATAACAGGCCCACCATCTTCACAAGCCATAGATCCGTTTTAGGTCCTGTAACTGCCATAAAACTACTGATATGAATCACTGGCCATATTCCCGTGAGGCAATAATATATCCCTTGAATTTTTTGGATCATAACGGCAATTCGATTTATCTATTTTTCAGCACTTTGATAGCACCCGCTGCAGCAAGTCCACCCATGACGTACCAGGCCACCGTCATAAATCTTGTGCGTGGACTCTTTTTAATTGGATGATCGTCCAACCCCGCTTGCTCGGGAACAGTTAATGTAGCCAGGCCAACGACAGCCCCCAAAAGAGCTCCCCGCAGTAAAATATGCCTTTCCCCGCCATAGCCAATCAGCGTATAAAGCATTGCATTTGACGCTACATCGGCACCAAAGGTAGCAGCAATAAGTGCATTTCCTTTTGGAGCAACGTAACCGGCAGCACGAACGGTTTTCACCATTGCCTCTTCTCCGACTTTATCAACCTCAGGTGCTTGCGGGTCCAGCCTCTTTGCAACTGAATGTATAAGATTGAGTGCAGCGGCGCCGACGAGTCCGCCAAGCATGTTTTTACTTATTAAATTCATAGTCAAAACTCTATTTTATTCACAAATAACTTATATACCAGTGTATATCAGCTCTACTGATGGGAGAACAAAACCTGTTTTTGAAAAGTTTGATTAAACCTTGTATCAGATATATTAAGGATTAATACTTGATCTCACCGTACTAATGACAAATCCCTTAAAAAGTTAAAACCAACAACCCGACACAGTCATTCATTGTATAACAATATTTCAGTCACAAAACCATGATAACCACAGTCACACCGTGGACAACAACTGTCCAAGAGGATATCGCTTCCAGCGAACCGTTTTTTATGATAAGGCTAAATGCTTATGTGCTCAAACTATACAACACAGGTGATTCGCTATGGCTGGTAGCTGAATGGCCCGATGGGGGCCAAATAGCGTTCCGACTCGCTTTCGGCATGAATAGCCAGTTTGGAAAGGTCTCTGTTACCGAAGCGGGGCGCGAGACGCTGCTGACCGTCTCAACCAGGTTAGGCGCTTACCGTGTTGTACTCTTTCTACCGGAAAGCACAGAAACAGTCTTTCGTTATACAACCTCATTTCGGGCCAAATTTCCAATGCTGATTCCTTTTTGGCCCCGGGATATTGTCCCCCTAACCAAAGGCGGTCGGGTAGAAAACACAAGTGGCACCATTTACGCCAAACAAATAGGTTCGAGATCCGGACAGCTTTATTTCAGTATGACAAAGCCGCGTACGGGTTCTGTTTTTTACTTACAGAATCTTACGGCGATGTCGCCTTATTGCGAGGCAACGGAGGTTTCCCTTCGCGAGACCGTAGGCGGTAAGTGGCCCGAAATAGGGTTCCAGTTCCCTGTCAATGCCCAGACGGCGCTCCCCGAGGATAAAGAATTTATTATCTCTGACGCCTTCGTTTTGCTCGACGCCGACATACCAGATGGCGAGGAGCAGATTACCGCTAATTTTTTAGACTTCTTAGCTACCATATACCTGCTAATTCCCAAACCTGCTCCAGCGCAACACGACTGGCTTCCAACGGCAGAAAAAGTACTAGAAGACTTATATACAAACAAAGGCTGCTGGACGCAGACCGACGGCGTGCAGTACCTCAATGCTTATGTTGCCGATTACGCTACTCCTTCAGAAATCATGGTACAACTTGCCGTATTATTGCCCCTCCAGGAGTATCTTATCTGGGCGGACAGAGAGCACCACCTATATAATGACCTCAACCGGGGTTTAAGCGCGTTTTATGACAAGACAGTTAAGAGTATAGTCCGTTGGTTGCCGGCGTTGGAAGATCAGCTCGACAAATCCGAGGAGCAGAAGCGTGAAATGGTCATGGACTCCTGGTATTTGCACCACCCTTTGTTGAACCTTGCCCGTCTCGCATTGCGGGGCGACAGCACAGCAAAAGATCTTTTTCTCAATTCTATAGATTATGCGATTAAAGTGGCTCAGCACTTCGATTATCATTGGCCTGTCTTCTATAAAATGACAACCCTCGAAGCCCTCAAAGCGGAAACTTCTCCCGGCGAGGGCGGTGAAAAAGACGTACCCGGATCCTATGCACATGTAATGTTAATGGCATGGCAGCTTACTCGTGAGAAACAGTATCTAAATGAAGCAAAGAAAGCACTGAAAAGCCTGGATGGACTTGTTTTTGACATCTTCTATCAAGCCAATAATACCGCTTTTGCCGCAGGTGCCCTGGCAGAACTTTACAAAGAAACCAATGAACAACATTACCTGGACCTTAGTTACCGCTGCCTTGCCGGCATTTTCAAAAATTGTCAGCTATGGGACTGCAATTATGGATATGGTCATCATTTCCCCTACTTTTTTTCTGTATTTCCACTAAATGATGCTCCGTATACAGCTGCTTATGAAGAGCTGGAGGTGTTCGCTGCCCTCCATCATTACCTTGAAGTCACAAAAGATATGGAGATCCCAGCTTCTTTAAAAGTTCTAATCCCTGAATTTATCAAATATGCCCTAGGTCGGCTGGCATACTACTACCCAGCACTTCTCCCCAAAGAAATGATTGCTGAAAAGGCTAAAACGGGAGAAGTCCAAAAAGACCTGTGGATTCCGTTGGAGGATATACACGATGGATGGGAAAAGAGCGGCGAGGTGGGGCAGGAAGTATATGGTGCAGGCCTCGCTTTTGGAATTATTCCAAGGCAGTATATCCGGACCAAGAATTCTGACCTTATTCTGTTTGTTGATTACCCGGTCAGTACCATCAGAAATGGTAAAAATACGATAACATTTCGCATCGAAGGTGATCCCCGCCTGACTTCCAACATAAAAGTAATCCAATTATCGGCGCGAAAAAGGAACCTGCAAGTTGAGCAGAAAACTGCATCAAGTTATCAAAAAGTGAAGGCAACGTCTCCTGGGGAGTTCATCTTGAAAGGGTCAGGTACCATCCGGATAAGGTGGGATGATAGATCGTAAAGTCCCTTCAACTTATTCGTTCCTGAACGGCTCTTGTAAAAAACTAATATTTAAAATTGCGCCTTCGAGCGCTCTTCGACACAGCTTCGAAAGTTCTCCGGGACTGCTTCGGCAGTCTCGGAACTGTCTCGAACCGTGTTGAAACTTCTCCCGGACGCTACCCGAAGGAATTATAGTATTTATCTAGGATTTAGTTCGTCAACCGGACCCAAACAGGAGCATGATCACTGGTTTTCTCCCAACTACGCACATTGCGGTCAATTCCCCCTTCAGCTAATCTATGCTCCAACAAAGGGCTTAGTAAAATATGATCGATGCGCAGCCCCGCATTGCGGCTATAAGCCTGCCTGAAGTAGTCCCAAAATGTATAGACATCCTGTCCGGGAAAGAGCTTCCGGATTGCATCCAGCCAGCCCTGCGCCAAAAGCTGCTCGAAGGCTTCCCTAACCTCTACCCTATACAATGCATCATTCACATATTTCTCGGGTTTATAGGTATCCAATGCCGTCGGGATAATATTAAAGTCGCCTATGAGTATAGCAGGAGCTTCCATTTCAAGCAGTACTTTTGCCCGATCGGTTAAACGCTTTATCCACGCCATCTTGTAATCAAATTTAGGCCCCGGATAAGGATTCCCATTAGGAAGATACAGGCAGCAGACAACAACGCCTGCGACCATGACCTCCAGATAGCGGCTATGGCTGTCCTCAGGATCCCCTGGTAGCTCCCGTGATACTTCCGTAATGGCACTTTTTGACAAGACGGCCACGCCGTTCCAGCTCTTCTGGCCATGCCAGACCGCATGATATCCTGCCTTATTGATCTCTGCCAGTGGGAAACGCTGTTGTGGTGCCTTCAGTTCCTGAAGGCAAACGACATCTGGCGATTCTTCCTCGAGCCAGCGCAGCAATACAGGGAGGCGGCTACCTATGCCGTTGATATTATACGTTGCAATTTTCATGAAGCCTATACATTCAAGTTTTCGATAAGGATGTCTTTGTACAAAACCCCGACAGGCGGATAATTGTTTTGGCATGATGGAAAAACCACCTGAATGGGCCCAATTTTTGTTAGCAATGTGTTATGAATAATTGCAAAGCGGCCGCAAGCTTCGTTCTCCTACTGCTCTTTATTACCCTACATGTGAAAGCACAGATTTACGATCAGGCTTTAGAAATGCATAGGAAAAATACAAAGATCGCTTTCCTCCGCCTGTTGTCCGAGGTGTCAAATCAATTGACCGATACCACATTAACCGTAGAAAAGCATTATAGTTTACTCGACCCTATAATTGACTACGCTGATCGGGAAAAAGCAGAGTTTACACGACTTAGAAGGGCATATTTTCAGAATATAGCTAGCCCTCCAGCTTTCCTTCATAACCTAAACTTTGACACATTAGCAAAAAATGAGGTAACAGCCATGTTACAGGACAGGAAGTTCACGACGATCTCCTTATTACAATGTTACCAGCCGATGGAAATAACCAGCGTAATCATGGGTTTAACACAGCCTTTGATTTATCAGCAGAACAATGTAGAAATAAGCCAAGCCGGGATCGTACATACTTTTGGCAGTCAAGTATTTGTAAATGACCTCGGCAAAAACGTCTGGGAAATTTGGGCGATAAATAGGTTATACGGTCTACGGTTCAACTTAGATCTCAACACTATGCAGGTGGGATCTATTGCATATAGTAAACCCAGCAGATCGGGACATTTACCTCTGAAGCTTCCTTATATTATCCAAAAGCGCAAATACGAATTGGATAAACTTTATCAGGAAATGGATAGGATCCGCTGGAACAGCTATTCCGAACATTTTCCCGTACGATTCCCATACTATATTTCGCAAGATTCAGTAGCACAAAGCTTGGCCGATTTTTATCAAAAAAATCAGTTCCGCTTCCTAAAGGTACAACGTGAGCTACTCGACGATCTGGAAACTGCTGTTCCATTGGATTCTACATGGCAGCAATGTAAAGATACGATGCTGCACGAGTACCCAGCGACAAAGCGCGCCCTGATGCCCTATATTATCCATCCTAATGAAGTTGCCTTTCACCTGTTCTCCAGCGCTAACGCAATGCCTCTTTTTAACAGCGATTATCAGGAAATAGGAAAAAATGCTATGCTGGGCTTCTTTAACTATAGTATGGGCAAGGCAGGCAAGTACTGCTGGCGAGTTCAATCCAAGAGTTACTCGATAGCATTCGAATATGTATGGAATATTAAGGATGGAAGTTTTTCTGATTTAAAAGTATTCAAACGGAAAGCTGGGCATTAATCAGCTGATGGTCTAGGGCTAGTCTTGTATCCAGTGTTAAATTCCCACTGCGTCTCATAGGTTGTCACTGGTTTTTTAATGCTGGGAAACAAAAACCTTGCAACAGCAGTAATATTCGCGTAATCATCGTTTTGCAACATATACACCCCTGCATTTTTGCTAATTTCTTGCAGCACGGCATTTGTCAGTTCAGGCTGGATCGTATTGGCGGCAAGTACGATTTTGACCGTTTGGATGTCCTGAGGCTTAAGATAAGGAGTCAATTTATAGGGGCCAGGTATTCCTCTATTCTCATGCGATTGTCCAATCAGCACGTCATTGACAAATATTTTGTAATCAACGTCCCTTATCTCATGATGCAGAAAATATGATTTTGTTACCATCGGTACAGCTTGCTGCTGAAACGTCTGTTCAACAGCCAACTTATCTGACCTTGTGTTGTCACAAGAGGTCAATAGCACATATAAGAATGCAGTTAAGGCAAGGTAATATTTAACTATATTTTTCACTTATTCAAGAATGGCTTGGCTTTACACCTTAGCCCAGGCACACTGCTGCCATTTTCCAGATGAGCTATAAAGCGCTTGTCTAAAGTTAGCAATTTCTCGCGAAGATGCCAAAACCATTTGCCCCAAGCCTACTTTTATTATATCACTCTATAAAATATTACAACTTTCAGCGATAATTATACACTGTCATTCCTCCAGCTTCAACGAACTTTGGATATCACATTGCATCAATAGATTTTCAACAAATATGATCAAAGGAATGAAAGCAAACAAATCTATTTCTTTACTTGGTTGTCTGGCCCTTATCGCCAGTTCCTGCACCAACAGTTCCGAATCCCACAAAAATCAGGAACAACAGACATCAACGAAAACAGACACTAGTCCAGACGTCCATGCGCACACACATGATCATGCACACCAGATAAGCTCAAAAAAGAATGCTCAAAGAAACGACAAGGGCGAATTAATAGATGCGGCCGGTAACCTTATCATGGGCTGTCCCTCCCATAAAGAAATGATAGGCACAAAGGGCGATATGTGTCCAAAATGCGGATATATGACTATGATTCCAATTACATGGGATATTACTGGCGTTGATACAGTACGCGTGACCAGCTTACTCGACTATAATCCGCCCGGAGACAAACGTAAAGCGCGTTAATTCTCCAATAAACACGAATCGGTGCTTCCGGATCACTTGTTTTATCGCGTCGGTCGCAGTATGCCTTTCTTAAGTATCGATAAGAGGACAAGCAATCCGGTTTTCTAATAATTAGAATAGGTAAATTATGAATAAAAACGATAATAAAAATGCTAATCTTGTGCGGAAGTCTATGCAGGCAACGAGATGTATGCTATTGTCAATAAGACTTCAACATCTAAAAGTCTCCGATATCCTGATAGCGACTAAGCTTTCGAAGAGCAGGTTCTTTCGCTTTTTCGGTACAATAAACACGATTTTGGAGCTTGTGGTCTCCGAGGAATTAGAAAAAAGTTATGACTTAATGGCAAATAGTCTTTCCCCAGATGTAAATAAAAACTATGCACTGGCCGAGATCAATCTGCTTCGAATCATCTATTTCAGGAAGAATCTTATATTAAACAATTACTATAGCTGTATTCAATCGCTGCCACCGAGATACAAATCGTTGATAGATTCAATCAGCGTAAAAGACAAACAACTCTATAATGCATTGCTGGGAAAATATCATAACCATCAAGATCGCGGCTTTATAAAACGACCTGAAATTCCAGATAATAAACGGCTGAATATTTCTAAAGGCTTTGCAAAGCACTAATTAATCCTTTCAAGCAAATCAAACCAGTTTATCCAATGAAGAACTTGTTATTCCTGCTACCGGCAATAGTCTTTACCGCCTGTAACTATTCTCCAGATACGGAAAAAGTCAAAAAAATCACCGGCCAAATGGAAGATCCAGTAAAGCAGGCTTCAAACAATAAAGAAGTGGAAATCATGATTCATGCTGATGACAACATGCGTTTTGACAAAACGGAAATCGATGTAGAAGAAGGGCAGCATGTGAAGGTTATTCTTAAGCACGTAGGGAAAGCTACAGTCGACGCAATGGGGCATAACCTAGTCATTCTCGCAAGCGGAACCGACTTTAATGCATTCGCAAATGCAGCAATAGACGCGCAAGACAATAATTATATCCCCAAGGCCATGGAACACACCGTGATCGCCAAGACAGCCATGATCGGTGGCGGAGAGACAACAGTAATGGAATTTGTGGCTCCGCCAACAGGTACGTATGATTTCCTTTGCTCATTTCCCGGCCATTATCTATACATGCGAGGCAAGCTGGTCGTTCATCGATGAGGGGTTGTCTAAATAGAAATTTTGCAAAATTTAACCGGAATGTCGTAATACCACAATCCTATTAAAGAGACATATTTGCATAACAAAATAAATTTAACATGAAAAATATAGTTTTAAGCATACCAGATATGCAAAGCACACATTGCCAGACCAGAGTCAGCAATGTAATCCAACAACTTCAGAACGTCAGGATCGAAAAGCTAGAAGCGGGCCTCCTTACTTTTTCAGCTGAAAACGACGAGATCGAAGCCGAAGTCATAGCTGCAATAGAAGAAGCTGGGTACAAAGTTGATGGTGGAAACAGTTCAAAAACATCTACCTGTTCAACCGGCTGCTGCGGATAATTTTTGCCGGAGACGGAACTCGACAAGGCTTTACCCATCTCCGGCAAAAAGGAATATAAACCAAACTAAACGGAGAATAAGCCCGTAAATAATCTTGGATGTCATGACAAAAATATATCGTACAGCGGATAGAATGATGGAAAACCGGCTTGACCCTAAAAAGCGCATTAGATGCACCGTACAGTCATCAGATGGGCTCAAGACCAGTTGTGCAGATCTACGTCCATTTTTTCCCGACAAAGATCAAACAGATTTCGAGGTTGTTAAAATTCGAAATAATGTCGAAAAAGCCAAAGAATTGCTTGTGTACACTGGGCATTCCACAGTGCAGATCGCAAAAGCATTGGGCTATAATAAAGCAACCGAACTCTCGAAGCTCCTGCTTAATTATACAGGATTACCATCCGGCCACTTCAGGAGGATACGAAAAGCCAAACTTGCCATGATAAACAGGCAGCAAAAACAGTGACGTACCATGGCTTGCGATGCTTGTAGGCATTCCTTCGTTGATAACTGTGGCTGTGAAGAATTAAATATGTATGAAAAAATATATCTGGCACACGCATAAGCTCATCAGACAGACAAAAGATGCGCTTACCATCTACTTTGATGCCGGACAACATCAGATGACTTATCTGCCGGGGCAATATCTGAACATTAAACTTGTTATAAAAGGTGAAAGCATCACCCGACCATATTCTTTTTGCTCAGTTCCATCAGATCCCTACCCCGCCATTACTGTCAAACGGGTTGAAGGTGGCGTCATGAGCAACTACATTGTAGATAATGCCTCCATCATTGAATATTGGGCCATCGAAGGACCATTTGGAAATTTCGTTTTAGATGACCATGCTGCCGATCAGCAGCCTATCGTTCTGTTAGCGGGTGGAAGTGGTATTTCCCCCCTATTTGCCATGTTGCGCAGCGCATATACTAAAACGAGCATTCCGCTACTGTTTTACAGCAATAAAACGCCGGAGGATACCATTTTTTTCAATGAGCTTACGGATTTGGAGGAGGCGCGAAAACTACAAACCTATTACTCTTTTACAGCGCCGGAATATGTTCCCCAAAAAAACAATCAGCTTGGCGGTAGATTTTCGGTACCCATTCTGCAATCACTCATCAAACAATTTGTGCCAACACTTAAAGCACATTTCTATATATGCGGCCCAATGGCTTTAATGGAGTTATACCAGAATGTGCTCAAAAACCTCAGAATTCCTGAGAAAAATATCCATTTTGAGCACTTCCATCCAGCCCCTCAAAATGCGGCCTTACAACAAACAGGCGACACGATCAAAGATGTACTTGTACGATATTATGACCAAGTCTGTCATAATGATAAAATAGTCACTTTTGAATGTACTTCACTCATTTCCGTAAAACCCGGGGAGTCGCTATTAGATGCTCTTCGGGCAAATAACATCAAGGTATCCAGTACCTGCAACAACGGAACCTGCGGCTCCTGTTGGGCCGTTAGGACCGAAGGCGAGGTGCATATGTTACGCCATGACGCCCTAACGCCCCTAGACCTGAACTCAGGAGTTGTACTGCTCTGTCAAAGCTATCCTATCAACGACAAAGTATGCGTTACTTTACAGTAACACATATTTTGTCAGCATTCTTCTTTAAGGAGCTCTTTTAACCGGCGATGTTGCACGCAGAGCTCCGCATACATGGACTTTAATCTTCTATTTTCCTCGCTTAGATTAACTAAAACAGCCAGAATATCAATGGCCACATCCTTATACTTTTCTTTAAGCTCAAAAATAGTGGTACCATAAATACCGTATTCTTCGAAGAGCTCCACTCCGCTTTTCCCAGCATGGTAGTCCTGTAGCACCTTACAGATCTGGTGTTCCTTATTTGTCTTATTTCTCATATTTTGTTGTCTTATCTCTTACAAAGTTCGTTCTATCACCGGTAGGAATTATGCGCTTTTCCGCTGCGTTTTTATAATATTTAAAGTTGTCTTGAACAAAAGGATATAAGGAATATCATAAATCTAACCCGGAATATCATAATGTCATATCTCGCTCAAATGCAGAATTTTAACCTATAAAATTATATAAGTCATTATGAGAACTACGACTCTATTAATAAAAGGAATGGTGTGCGACAGATGTACCTATGTTCTTGAGGGAGAAATGGTGGCCATGGGATTCGAAGTGTTGGAAATCAGATTGGGACAGGTTGTTATAAACGACATCGAAAATGTGCAGAAAAATATGGACAAGCTAAAAAACATGCTGCAAAGCAATGGTTTTGGCCTCATTTACGACAAGCGACAGCGGATGGTCAATCGCATAAAAGAACTTGTAGAGGAAGGCATCAATTTACAGGTAGCGAGTGGAACTCCGACTAAATTCACCAAACTGATCAGTGACACATTTCACAAGAATTACGACAGTCTGAGCGCGTTATTTTCTTCCGTTGAAAAAATCACACTGGAGAAATATATCATTCATCGCAAAATCGAAAAAGTGAAAGAACTACTCATATACACGGATATGTCTTTGACGCAAATTGCATATACCATGGGGTATAGCAGCCAGGCGTACTTATCCAATCAGCTGAAAAAGTATACTGGTCTTACGTCCAGTCATTTTAAATTGCTAAAACAGCCACCGTTACCCAGTATTAGGGTAGTTATTTCGGGCACCGACAACAGTGTCCATAGCTGTCTTGAGATCGCGCACGCCATTAAATATTACAAATGCTGACCGGAGTTGCATACTTGCTGTGCCTAGGGAATTAGCAATTTTGGTGCTATAAACTATGCGAAAAGAACCGCCTCCAAAGGAGGCTAGCTATAAAAATAACGGCGTTTAATCGTCCATTACGAAAATCAAAAAGTGAGTTTATGATATATGAATTGACAAAATCCAAGTCGAGGCTTCTGATTCCCCTCCTTGGTATGTTATTAGTTACCTGCCAGCGCAGACCAGACAACAAGTCGGGAGACACTCCTGCGCCAAATGCCGCAGCCGCACAATTACCTGTTGATATAATAACAGCACAGGAAGAAGAGCTGCAGCAGCACGAAACCGCTGTAGGTTCGCTGATGCCCTATCAAGAAGTCTCGATAGTTAGTGAAATTGCTCAGCGGATTACATATGTGGCTTTCAAAGATGGCGCATATGTTGATCGCGGCGCTACACTTTACACACTCAACGATACCGAAATCCGCGCACGTCTCAAACAGGTCGGCGCCGAGCTCGAACTGGCGCAGATCAACAAGGATCGTCTACATAATCTTCTAAACAATGAAACGGTAAACCAGCAAGAGTACGATGAAGCACTTATGCGTTTTCGGTCGCTGGCTGCACAGCAGGATCTGCTACGTGCAGAACTCGCAAAGACAGTCATTAAAGCGCCATTTTCGGGAAGAATCGGTATTTCAAAAGTGCATACCGGAGCCTACGTCATCCCCGGTACAGCACTTGTAGATTTACAGGACCAAACAAATCTGAAACTGGACTTCTCCATTCCGGAGCGCTACTTTCAGCTGATCAACAAGGGAACGAAAGTACATTTTACCACCGAACTCTCCGATCAACCACTTGAAGCAAAAGTAGTTGCAACCGAACCAGGGCTGAATACCGAAGGTAGAAGCCTGCAAGCCCAGGCCCTTGTGAGCAACGTCAATGGGAAATTGCGTCCCGGCCTATCTGCTAAAATCTACTTTGGTACAAGCGATCATGGAGCGAAAGGCATTAAGGTCCCGACAGAAGCACTTATGCCGGACGGAAATGGCTACCATGCCTTCATTATCAAAAATGGAAAGGCAAAACCGGTCCCAGTAAACATTACTAATCGAACTGAAACAGAGGCTATTGTCACCTCCGGTTTAACCAGCGGCGATAGCGTCATCATCTCCAATTTACTGCGTTTAGCAGCAGATACACCGGTAAAAGCGGTTACTCAAACAAACCAATAGATCATGAGTATATCATCATTAAGCATAAAAAAACCAGTGCTGGCAGCAGTATTTTCACTTCTGCTAGTTATCTTGGGAATTGTTGGCTGGAAACAACTCGGCGTACGGGAGTTCCCACTAACTGAGCCTCCCGTCATATCCGTTATCACCTTCTATCCCGGAGCAAGTCCAGACGTCATCGCATCCAAGCTTACCAGACCGATGGAAGAGTCTATCGCTGAAGCAAGTGGTATACGAACAATATCCTCTGAGTCTCGCGAACAGGTCAGTGTGATCTCCATTGAATTCAACCGGGAGACTGACATCGAAGATGCATTAAATGATGTCAGAGACAAGGTCGCCAAATCCCGTAAGCAGCTTCCCGCCGACGTCGATCCTCCAATTGTACAGAAAGCTACTTCTGCGGACAATCTCGTTGCATTTCTCGAAGTGGAAAGCGATACAAAAGATATTAAAGAAGTCAGCCACATCGCGTCTACTGTCATAAAAGACAGAATGCAGTCTATTCCCGGAATCAACAATGTTGCAATCGTTGGCGAACACAAGTATGCCATGCGTCTCAGATTTGATCCAGTTAAATTGGCATCGTATCAACTGACTCCGGAAGATATCAGAGCTGCGCTCCTCAGGGAAAACATTGATCTTCCTTCGGGACGGATAGAGGGTGAAAGTAGCGAATTGAGCATTAGGACATTAGGTCGGCTGACGACGGAAGATGACTTTAACGAGATGTTAATCAAGCAAACCGGTCATACTATTATTAAATTAAAAGATATTGGCATAGCACAGTTGGGGGAAATGAATGAGCGTACCGCAATTATCAACGAAACCGGAAATCTGAACCGTGTGGGCATAGGTGTGGCTATTCAGATTCAACGAGATGCCAATGCTATTGAAGTGGTTGATGAGTTCTACAGGCGTTTAGAGCAGTTAAAGAAAGATATCCCTACCGATTATCGACTTATTGTGGGCTTTGATTTCACACGTTCGGTCCGTGAGTCCATCAAAGAGGTTGAAGAGACGCTCTTTATCGCGTTTGGTCTGGTTGTACTGATAATTTTCCTTTTCCTCCGAGATTGGCGGTCAACTATTATTCCGGTACTGGCCATTCCCGTCTCCATCCTGTCCGCCTTTTTTATTATGTATATCGCCGGATTTTCCATCAATGTACTCACATTGCTGGGGTTGGTACTTGCTATCGGACTGGTCGTCGACGACGCCATAGTCGTACTCGAAAATATTTATAAAAAGATTGAAGAGGGTATGCCCCCTATTCAGGCTGCATTTAAAGGTTCAAAGGAAATTTATTTCGCTGTAATTTCAACAACTATTACGCTTGCAGCGGTATTCCTTCCCATCGTTTTTATGGGCGGAATCAGCGGCCAGCTTTTCTTGGAATTTGCGATTGTCGTGTCGGGATCAGTACTGGTATCCGCTTTTGTTGCACTAACGCTCACGCCGATGCTCAGTGCATATTTCCTCAAGAAGAAAGAAGGACCAAGCTGGTTCTACCGGGTTACGGAACCATTTTTCGTCCGATTAAACAATGGTTATGCCTACTTACTGATTGCTTTCATGAAAGTGCGCTGGCTTGCATGGATATTTTTAATCGCCACTACTGGATTGATTTATTATGTCGGCAGACAGCTGCCTTCAGAACTTGCTCCAATAGAAGATCGTTCGAATATGAATCTGATTGCCATTGCACCTGAAGGTGTTTCATTCGATTACATGAAGAAAAAGATGATCGAAGTCGGCAAGTATGTCAACGATTCTACAGATGGTCTCTATCAGACCTATTCGATGGTTGCAATTTCCTTTATTCCTGCCCCCGCACCGGTCAATGTCGCTGTACAGAGTATTTATCTCAAAGATCCAAAGGAAAGGAAAAAGTCTATTCAGGACTTATACAACCAATATGCCGCTGCATCGGGTAATTTTAGAGGTTTTTTACTATTCCCCTACCTCCCGCCTACCATCGGAACGCGATATGGCGGCGGCATGCCAGTCCAATTTGTATTACAGGCCCAAAATCTGGATACTCTGACGGCTGCACTTCCTAAATTTCTGGGAGCAGTACGGCAAAGCAAGAAGCTGATGTTTGCGGATTCGGACTTAAAAATAAACAAGCCCGAAGTGAAAATAACTATTGACCGACAAAAGGCAGCACTGATGGGAGTTTCCATTGAAGAAGTTGCACGCACGCTGCAGCTTTCTCTATCAGGCCAGCGCTATGGTTACTTTCTCCGCGACGACCGCCAATACGAAGTGATCGGACAGCTGTCACGCCCCTATCGGAATGACATCAAAGACCTAAACGGTATATATGTCCACTCCACGAAAGGTAAGATGATTCCGCTCAATAATCTGATCACTTTTGAAGAAGCCGTAAGTCCAGCAGCGATATACCGTTATGATCAATACACTTCCGCCACGATCTCTGCTGCGCCCGCACCGGGGGTAAGTCTCGCCGAGGCTATACAGGAGATTGAGAAAATAAAGGTTGAGGTACTCGGTGGGAATTTTAAATCTTCCCTTGCCGGCCAATCGAGAGATTACACAGAGAGTCAAGGCAATATAACATTTACACTTGTTCTGGCACTTATACTGATATACATGATTTTAGCAGCCCAATTTGAAAGTTTAAGGGATCCGCTGACTATTATGCTCACTGTACCAATGGCAGTAACTGGGGCGGTGCTGAGTTTACACTGGTTTGGTCAGAGTCTAAACGTATTTAGCCAAATAGGAATTATTACATTGGTTGGGCTCATTACTAAAAACGGGATCTTGATTGTAGAATTCGCCAATCATCTTAAAGAGACCGGAGTATCTAAATATCAGGCTGCAATCAGCGCTGCCGAACAACGTTTCCGACCAATATTGATGACTTCGCTCGCCATGATATTTGGAGCATTACCGATTGCTCTTACAGCCAACAGTCGGCAATCGCTAGGTATTGTCATCGCTGGCGGTCTAGTATTTTCCGGAATTCTCACATTATTCATCATCCCAGCGGTCTACTCTTATCTCTCAAGTAGTAAACGTAGGCTAGTCGTCGATGAAGAGGCCACAGAGACTGGCAAGGAGCTGGCACATGAACAAGGTTTTTAAAGAACTATACCATGAATAAAATATCCTATCTAATCACAATACTACTATACTTTTCATCGGTCGCGAAGCAGCTCAATGCGCAAACACGGGTGCTTTCTTTAGCTTCGGCGTTGGAAATGGCGGAGAAGGGAAACAAGGCCCTTCAGGCTCAAATTCTGGAAGAAATATATGCTGCTGAGCTCACAAAGGAAACAACAGGAGCGATGCTACCGACCATTTCGGCAGATCTGGCTTACAGCCGTTATTTTGACAGGCAGACAATCTTTCTCCCCGGCTCTTTCGCCGGTACGGCAAAACCGGTACAGGAAGTTGCCGTCGGGGGGAAAAATGCATGGAATGGAATGGTTGCCCTGTATCAACCTGTATTTTCGCCTGCTCTTAGCAGACAACGAAAAACAGCTGCTATCAACCAGCAGCTGGAACAGCAAAAAACAGCCGATCTCAAAAGCAGGATTGCGCTCCAGGTTTCGACACACTATCTCAGCATACTGATGATGACTGAGCAGCTGGGCTTACTCGAACAAAGTCTACAGCGCAATATAAAAGCACTGGATGATGCCCGCTCACTTTTTAATCAGGGCAGAGCCCTAAAGTCAGACACGTTACGAAGTTTTATCGAAGTCGAAAACATACGCTCATCGTCATCATATCTGAAAAACAGCATCAAAGTGTCGCTCATTGAATTAAAGCGGATAATCGGCATGGACGACACTGAAACTCTCGAATTGAGTGATAAGCTGGCTTCTCCTATGGGAACGATACAAAATGAATTTTATTCACTTGATGAAGCATTGAAAATAGCGGAACAAAATCGTAAGGATTTGCTGATCCAGCACATTCAGATCGATCTCGAAGAGAAAAGAGTTGCCGTGAAGCAAGCGGCGTTATTGCCGAAGCTGGCATTTATCGGCCAATACCAAGTCCAGGCCCAGGCAGACGACTTACGAATTGGAAACTATGCGTGGCCCAGAACATCTTTCATAGGCTTACAACTATCCGCCCCCGTATTTAATGGTCATCGAAACAGGTCTCAGATCAACCAAGCGAAGATAAGATGGCGACAAGAGCAAATTCGGTTAGACGATTTCCGGCAGGAGATTAAAATGAAACTGGCGTCTATCATCAGCAAGTGGAAAGAGGCAAATTCCCAATTGGAGATACAGAAAACAACCGTTCACTCAGCAACCCTAAACTACCAAATGAATGAGGACCGTTTTAAAAATGGTCTCGGGTCAAGGCTAGAACTCACGGACGCCGAACTTGCACTTACTCAAGCACGAATAAACTGTCTACGCGCTACTTACAACCTGCGGATATTGTACACAGAAATGCAGCATGCGCTTGGCCTATTGAATTTACAATAAACTATGGTTATAATATAAGTAAAAATGAAAACATATCCTATAGATGCGGATAAGGCAGTGGCCTATCCAAAACGCTGGGCAGCCCTTTTTCTGCTTTGCACAGCCCAATTTATCGTCATAATGGACACTTCGATTATCGGTGTGGCACTACCTGCGATTAAAGAAGATTTAGGTTATTCGCAGTCGGCTCTTCAATGGATCTTCAATGCCTATGTAATCCTTTTCGGTGGTTTCTTGCTGCTCGGCGGCCGACTTTCAGATCTCTTTGGTGCACGAAAAGTTTTTATGTGGGGCTTTGGTATTTTGACCGCAGCGTCCCTACTAGCGGGCACTGCATGGTCTGAAGCCGCCTTAAATATCGGCAGAGGTTTACAGGGCCTCGGATCTGCACTAATTACACCCGCTGCACTGACACTAGTCATGTCGAAATTCACCGATCCCAAAGAGCTCAACAAGGCCTTCGGTTTTTGGGGTGCGTCTGCAGCAGCCGGAGGCTCTGCTGGGGTATTTCTAGGTGGAGTAATTACCCAGTGGCTTTCTTGGCACTGGATATTTCTGATAAATATTCCCGCAGGTCTTTTAGTCTTATTTTTTAGCCCAAGTCTATTGTTCAAAGGCAACACCAGAGCGGGGAAAATAGACGTCGGAGGAGCCCTTTTGGCCACTACAGCGCTTGTTCTCATGGTTTATTCCATCGTATCGGCAGAACACGCGGGTTGGATATCACTGCAGACAATAGGTCTCTTGAGCCTGTCAATCCTACTCCTTATCATCTTCCATTTCGTGCAGCGGAACAAAAACGAACCTCTAGTTCCCTTAACGATTTTTAAGGTTCCTAACCTCAGTTCTGGCAACCTGATGATTGCATTACTGGCTGCTGCATGGATTCCCTTATGGTTCTTCCTCAATCTTTATTTACAGCAGGTACTCGGCTATTCTGCGTTTTACAGTGGCCTTGCCTTGCTTCCAATGACCGCAGCTATTATGTTTCTGATGGTAGGTTTTACTGGAAAACTCGTTACCCGTTTTGGATTTAAGTATAATATTCTGGCAGGCCTGACGATCCTCGCTGCGTCTTTATTTTTATTTAGTACGGTCTCCATCTCAGGCTCTTTTTTAACAGATGTACTGCCCGCTTCACTCCTTGCGGCAATAGGTATGTCTCTGACCTATATCCCGGGAACAATGGCTTCTCTATCAGGGGCGGGGCCTAACGAAACGGGACTTGCATCAGGTCTGGTTAACACGAGTTATCAGGTAGGTTCGGCATTGGGGCTAGCAATTATCGTGGCTTTATCAACAATGAAAACTAAAAAACTGGCTTTAGCAGGGATTGACAACACAGAAGCTTTAAATGAGGGGTTCCGTACAGCATTTTTCTCAGCAGGCATCATTTGCTTAATTGCTCTGGTGCTAACCGCATTTTCTATCAAAACCATAAACTCAAGACCATAAACCATTAGCTTTCTTATGCAATTAGCCCAGTCATGGTATAGAGAGGAGCTACTGTACGTGGCTCCCAAATATTACAAATCATTTCTAAAATTGCGCAAGTAAATCATAAACTAGTTTCCACAATTTTGTATAGTAAGTTTGGTAACCAGCATTTTAAGCATTAAATAGCTAAACTTCATGTTCAACATTTAGAAAATTCATAATAACAATAACTATGGACACGCATCACCAACATCATCACCTGCACAAAGAAGCAGCAAAGGTAGAAATCATCTCCATACCTTCTAACATAGAGGCTGGAAAATCTGTTATGCTAACCATTTCAATACAAGATAAAGGGCAACATCTTCCTCTTGATGTTGTACACGAGATGAAAATACATCTTTTGATCGTCAATGAACAGCTAAGCTGGTTTACCCACATTCATCCCGAAGAACAACTGGATGGAACATTCCAAGTCACAACAACCTTTCCTTCGCCAGGTAGATACCTGTTGTTTACAGACTATAAACCGACAGGTTATCCGGCATCGGTGAACAAGCAAGTTATCGATATAGAAGGGTCTACACCTGTGTCCGAAGCAAACGGACAGACAAAACTGGTTTCCTATGTGGATGGTTATAAAATAACCTTGGTGAATGGTAATCAGTTATCCACTGATACCACACAAGGTTTGCAATTTGCAATAGAAAAAGATGGCAGAACCGTTCCTGCAAAAGAAATTCAAAATTACCTTGGCGCCGCAGCGCATATCGTTATGATTAGTAATAAAGACAAAGACTTTCTTCATATTCATCCGATGACCAACAGTGAGTTTCCAATTTACGCCGAAGCTCATATTACAAAGTCGGGACATTATGTATTGTGGGTACAGTTCAAAACGGATGACACTGTTCACACAGCGGACTTTAATGTAGAGGTTAAGTAATTAATCGGTCAGGAGGATGAACAACGCAAGATCATGTGCAACGCTGGAAACGCTAGCATTGCACATGATTTCGAGTTGTCTTTTTTAACGATTTAGAATTATTGGCTATGGGCATCGCAATACGCATGCTTCGCCTGAGTTTAATTTACCCGGTAGACCTTTAGCTGCCGCTGCAATTTTTTTCGAGTCATATGTATCCTCGTTTTGATGGTGCCTTCCGGCATGTTGAAATAGCTCGCGATCTCATGGTATTTGTGGCCGTCCAAAAACAGACGGAAAATCTCATAATTTTCAGCGCTAAGGCTAGACATCGCGCGTTCTATATCATCGGCAATAAATTTATCCACCCCCTTATTTAGTTCGATCGTATTGGTGCTTTCCAATTCGACATAAGAATCCTGTATCTCGTTTACGCGTTTTGCTTTCCTATATTTATTGATATAGGTATGTTTCATTATCACATAGAGCCAGCTCATCAACTTAGGATGTTGCACAAAATCGTCAATCGATTTTAATGCACGGATCCATGTTTCCTGAATCAGATCTTCCTTTTCATCTGGGTCTGTAGTAAACTTTGCTGCAAAGTGATTCAACAAACTTCTTTTCTCATTGATAAGTACGTTTAAATTGTGATTGTTCATAGCTAACCTCTTTCTTGTTGTTATTATCAGTATAGACGGCACAAGAAAAATGCTAGGTTTCAAGCGCAGAACAGTTCGAAAAGTTTGTTCTAGGAAGATAAGTAAAAATACGTTTTTACACTATTTGCCGGTTTAAACAGCATTTTACACCGGATTTTCAACATATTTATACCATAAAGATCAAAAATAATGAAGTAAGAAAATCTTGTAATTGGGTACTCTACACCAGCAAAACTGTATAAATTACGCTGCCCAAGCATTCGGTCGCAGCACACACGTAAAGTCACATGTAGCGAAAACTGAACATAGAATCGTGTTTCGAAAATGCGATTTTCCCAGATTCAGGAAAAAACTACGTATAGTTCAGCATTTTTATCGGTATATCGCGTATGATACTACGTGATATCTACTCAAAAACTACCTTTAAGTGTCAGATGAAGGCATTTGGGTACAGCTTTTGATCCATCCACGGTAAAATAATGTACAACCTTATTAATCATAATACTTGATATGGAAAATATACAGCAAAAAGCAGCCAAAATGGGTTTAGAAAAAGGATATTATTTATTGTTGATGGCTATTTTAGATATTCCGATTGAGAACGAAAGCAGTGAAGCTAAGGAGGGCTAAGGCTATGAAAAGAATCGTTATCATCAGCACTTATCCGCCCCAGGAATGCGGACTGGCGACATTTACAAAAGATCTGAAACAAGGAATGGAACTCGATCCCAATGTATCCGTCGATGTGATCGCTGTTTCCAAATTAGGGAAGGAACAGTATGACCAATCCGTTCGATTCGTCATTGACAGGGAAAGACTGGACAGCTATATTCAGGCGAGCAGAATTATTAATAAGGAATACGACTATTGTATTGTACAACATGAATACGGTATATTCGGTGGAGCCGATGGCATTTTCGTGAATCACTTGGCTGACAAGATCGATATTCCGTTATTGACTATATTCCATACTATCTTACAGACACCATCTTTGCGACAAAAGGAAATCATGGGATTCCTTCTGGAGAAATCCCAAGCTGTTGTTTCCCTTTCCGCTACAGGTTCAACATTATTGCAAAAGCTGTTTCCTAAGACTGAACAGCGTAAAGTTAAAGTCATCCCGCATGGCGTACCGCAGTTCGATTACAATCAGGGATTGGCAAAATATAGACTTGGACTTCAGAATCAGTTTGTGATGTTGACTTTTGGCCTGATCGGACGTAGCAAAGGGCTGGAGTATGCCATACGCTCACTTGCGGGACTCGATCTTCCCAACTTCAAATACCTGATTGTCGGTAAGACACATCCCAATGTACTCGCCCATGAAGGCGAATCTTATCGATTTGAATTAAAGGGACTTGTGGAGAAGTTGAATTTACAGGAAAATGTAGTGTTTGTCGATGAATTTCTGAGCGACGAACAACTGAAAGAGTATTTAACCGCCTGTGATATCTATTTATCACCTTATCAGCATGAACAGCAGATCAGTAGCGGCACACTATCATTTGCCGTCGGCGCCGGGGCAGCGGTCATCTCAACACCATACTGGCACGCTAAGGACCTGCTGATAGATGACCGCGGTATTCTCACCCCGTTCAATGACACTGAAACGATGGCAGCCAACATTAAGCTGCTTTATCAATCCAAACGTTTGCTGGCATGGCACAGGTTTAAAGCACGCAGCTATGGCGAGCAAACCACTTGGAAAATGGTAGCCAAAGACTATCTGTCACTTTTATCCGATTTGGTCACCCCAGTGAGGTCGCTGGTGGATTACAAAAAATATGTTTCCTTTGATTTAAAAAGAGAAGCCTAGCAGATATTGGTGTCTTCCCTTGATGGGAAGACACTATTACCTTATCGGCCGGTATCCCCTACCGGTAGACGATGACTGAAAAGCCGAAGCTGTAACTAATCACTATATTTTTTTTACGTATGATCTTCTGCGTAGGTATTGACTTTTATGAAAATGATTTATAATTTGGGTACGATTTTCCGAAAGGGACGTAAAGTCCAAAATGACATTTTTTAAAAGCTAATATTCTATTTAAATATAAATTTTAGTTATTGGATCATGTTAACAGAACTACTATCTACAAAAAAAAGACAACGTTTATCATTAAAGCTATTTATTATTACAGCTTTGGCCCTGTCCGTACATGGCAGCTCTTTGGGTCAGACAAATGCTGCATCTCAGAAATCAGGCTTCGAGGCTAGGTTAATCAATATCGAGGCGCCGAGTAATGAACCTTTTCGCTATAGTACGACATTAACGAATGGTTCGTCGCAAACCGTCACCTATAACCTTGACGCACAATTACCTCCCGGGTGGCAGATCACCTATAGAGTAGAGGGTTCTCAAGTCACTTCACTACAGATGCAGGGAAACAAATCGCAGGAAATCAGCATCGAAATCAGCTGCCCGTTGACTGCCAAGCCCGACAAATATAAAATTCCCATCAAGGCCATATCGACGCTAGATACGTTAAAGTTAGATCTCGAGGCCGCTGTCAAAGGGTCATACGCAATCGAACTGAGTACACCTTCGGGTAGGCTGAGTGATGAAGTGGTCTCCGGCGGTACAAAAGAAATCACACTTCAGGTCAAGAATACGGGTACCCTTCCGTTAAATGCCCTTGAATTTAGTTCGCAGTTACCGACACGATGGGAAGCCACATTCACACCGTCCACTATCAAACAACTCGAGGCTGGGAAGTCCCAGGAAGTTAAGGTTAGTCTAAGGGTGCCGGACAAAACCATTGCTGGCGATTATGTGGCCAAATTTGATGTAAAATCTGCCAGTAACTCCGCGGATGTCTCCTTCCGAATCATTGTAAAGACCTCTTTACTCTCCGGATGGATCGGCATGCTGATTATTCTATTGGCTATCGGCTTAGTGTATTATCTCATTCGCAAATACGGAAGAAGATAGAAAAGATTATCATGAAGGACCCTATTATTCAACTGACTGGCCTGACCAAAAATTACGGTACAGCAGTCGCTGTTGACAAACTTGATTTAAATATCTATAAAGGCGAGATATTTGGCCTGCTTGGCCCCAACGGTGCCGGAAAAACAACCAGCATCTTAATGATGCTGGGGTTGACCGAGCCATCTTCTGGTACCGCCATGGTGTGCGGCTACAATGCCACCAGGAGCCCAATCGCAGTCAAGAAGAAAGTAGGCTATCTCCCTGACAATGTAGGCTTCTATCCCGAGATGACTGCCTTGGAGAACCTTAGTTTTATCGCTAGATTAAATGGTCTGTCGACTTCACAGGCCTACGACCGGGCGAAAGAGATGTTGAGCATCGTCGGATTAGAACAGGCAATAAATAAGAAAGCGGGTGTATTTTCCAGAGGAATGAAGCAGCGACTTGGACTGGCAGAGGTACTTATCAAAAATCCAGAAGTAGCTATATTGGACGAACCTACGCTAGGAATCGATCCAAGCGGTGTCAATGAATTCCTTGAGCTTATCAAAAAATTGAGCAAAGAGCAACATTTAACTGTTCTTCTGTCATCACACCACTTGCATCAGGTACAGCGTGTATGTGACAGGGTCGGCATCTTTGTCGACGGAAAACTTCTTGTAGAAGGATCCATAGACCAATTAGCGCAAAATCTCCAGCAACAGGAAGGCGTAACAACACGTATCGCGATCGAAGCGGATAATGATATGATAGGCTTCGAAAAGCAGCTGAAAAACCTACCCGGCCTGCGGCAGTTAACCATCCAGGCAAACACTATTGAACTTAAAAGCGACGGCGATGTCACAGCTGAAGCTGTACGTCTGCTGGTGCACCATGGGGCGAACGTCGTTTCCGTTCAGCGTAACGACTACGCATTGGATAACATTTATAATACGTATTTCGAGCATAGTAAAATAAACAATACTGAATATGAAAAATCCAACCGTTTCTTCGGGAAGTCTCTTTTCGGGAAGTTTAAACGCTAATGTGACTTCGGGAAGAACAGAAACAGGCAGCCCTTTGATGGTATTGTTAAACAAGGAAGCTGCATCTCAGATCAGGAGTTGGCGGTTTGTCACCTTAATCATATTGATTCTATTGACATTTGGGGCCTCACTCTATATTTCCTCTTCCGGACTAAAAGATGCTGTCAATAATGTACAGGATCCAGATAAATCATTCTTATACCTCAAATTGTTGACGCTCACTGACAATTCGATACCTCCGTTTCATGTGTTTTTGAATTTCCTGGCGCCTTTGCTCGGCATTGCACTGGGTTTTGACGCGATCAATGCTGAGTATAATAATGGAACACTTACCCGGCTGATGGCACAACCGCTATATAGGGATAATCTGCTGTTTGCCAAATTTTTGGCGCCGCTCATTGTCGTAGGTACATTGTTTGTTGCTTTGGTATTACTTATGATCGGTGGTGGATTATTGGGAACTGGTGTACGTATAGAACCACAAGAATTGCTGCGGATACTGGGTTTCACATTCATTAGTATCATCTACGTGGCATTTTGGCTCAGCCTTTCCATTTTATTATCGATCTCTTTTCGTCAGCCAGCTACCTCGGCACTGACAGCCATCGGGATCTGGCTTTTTTTCACCGTATTCTTTCCTATTTTGGTTAATCTGGCGATACGTCCGTTTTTGCCGAATCCAAACTATATCTCAGAACAAGAGTACTTAAGTTATAATGAGCTTATATTGAATATATTGAGATTGTCGCCAAGCCAACTTTACACAGATGCGTCGACAACCCTGTTGATGCCGTCTGTCCGAAGCCTTGGCCCAATCGCAATGGAACAGATGGTAGGCGCCATCCCAGCTCCACTTTCGGTGAGAGAGAGTATTCTTATGGTTTGGCCACAGATAAGTGGTCTTACCGCGGCGACAGTGGTTTGCTTTGCATGGTCTTATTATCTGTTTATGAGACGTGAGATTCGCTGTTAGCAGTAGTGTAACCGAGGACAAATGCCTTTTAGGTCGCCGAACGGCATTTGTCCTCAATTCAAACCGCTATCTGTTTTTAAGCGCATCAGCCATGTTCTCCAATGCTGCAATAGTATACGCGTATTGGGCATCTACAGCGTCCATAGGTAGCTGTAGTTCGATCTTTTTTCGATCGACAAGCTTTCCCTGATGTACGACCGAAATAAACGCAAATAGTTCACCCCGCGACTCGGGCACCACTGTGGCATAACCCGTTGTCGCTATTCCCCAATCCGCATGGAACAACGCCGCTACTGCAACAGCCATCTGATCAGTAATGGAGGCTGATACACAATTGCAGCGCTTGGCTTCTTCCGCATCAACTTGTAAGATCCGTATTTTTTCGTCCATCGCGTAAGTAGTTATGCCACCGGCAAACACTGCAGTTGCATTTTCCATCTGTGAGCATGCCAACTGCAAAAAGCCTGCTGTCACACTTTCTGCTACCGCCAACCGTGTATGAGATTGGCAAAGACCGTTTTTAATCTCCTTCAGCAATCGTTCGGAAAATTCTATTTTAGCCATATAACTCGATATCTTTTACCGTTTATGAAAACTCTTATCGGATGGACAGCATTCAGATGTTATCAACCTACCATCCATAAACTAAGCGACATTAAAAATCCTGATCTCGGGATTATCCAGAATCAATGGTTTGAGCGCAACGAGAACACTATTGTTATACAGCTCAGTAGAAAGAAAAGCTTTGGCATCTTCGGCAGTCTCAAATCCATGTAACAGTTGGATATACTCCTCACCTATCAATAATTCTGCAGATATCGCCCCTTTAATCTGGTCAAGGAAGGACGCTTGAAACTTATCGTAAACACTCGAAGCAGCACCTTTATCCGCTGCATTGATCCTTAAGGTAATCTGTAAATATGCTTTTACTGTCTTGTCCATATTTGTATGAATAAATTACTGAAATCATATATCTGTGATGTAGACTACTTGAAACTGACTTCAGACTCAGTCGTCATGCTTGTCTTCGGATGGCGAACAGCTGTCAACAGTGGATGGTTTGAAAGAAATATATTTATGTGTACGCAACTGGTCATTTATAGCATTAGAGAACAAAACTTCTTTTATGCTAAAACCTTCGCTTGACTGTTGTTGTTCTAATGAAAAACACATCAATATTATGGGAAATTTATTATACATCATTGCCGTCATTTTAGTCATTATATGGGCAATCAGTTTTTTCGGAGGTTATGCAACGGGGAATATTATACACGTGTTGCTGGTTATTGCAATCATCGTTGTCTTGTTGCGCGTTATACGGGGGGCTGCATAAAGATCCGGCGAGGGGATACATTTTATTCCCTCGCCGGATCTTTATGCCTCGCCTCTTTATCCTAACGCACTTCGTTGATTGATTCATTGTGCGATAACGCATAGAGCGCAAAAGTCCCCAGCCAGTGCGATCCCATATAATCATCCTGCGTAGTGATATTGGGCAATGAATAGTTTAGATGTTTATTGGCCAGAGCGTGCAGATGATTTAGTTCTGGGAGCGCCTTGGCTATGCCATTTAAACAGGTCGCGCGGCTAAAATTCAACCCATCGAGATGTACCAAATGTCCATCACTGCGATCTTTCACAATCCCCGGTTCCAGATTAAATTCTGGCTCGAACAGTTCGGGAAGAAATTCTCGCAGCCATTTGCGGTATTCCTCCTGACGCATGACCGTGCTCATGCATAGCGCTTCCTCAAGGCAGGGCGAAAGGAAATCACTTCCACTGGGCTCGAAGCTGATATTACAATTTTTATCATGGTCGTACAACCTTGTCGCATTGGTCATTAAAGACTTTTCAAAAACCGTATTGTTCGTCGCCCGTGCATAATCCAGTGCTAGCGATAGTCCAAACGCCGTATTATCATGGTAACCGGTACGGATCGGATAGACCAGCTTGGGTAAGTAATCTTGATAAGCTTTTACAATATGCTTCGACAATGGCGACAAAGCGCCTGCCCAACGCTGGGCGTCGCTATCTTTCCAAGTCAGCAGTTCCTTCTGTAGTTGCAGCAGCCATGCCCAGCCGTAGGTACGCTCAAAGTTTCTATTATTTTTAGTTTGGAAAAACGCCAGTTCGGCAGCTACATGTTCGTCGGTGATGATCTGATTCAGCTGTTTCCGTATGCTTCCAGCCTTATCCAGATCAGGAAACTGTTTTAGAATACGGATGATAGACCAGTAGCCGTGAACGGAAGAATGCCAATCAAAACAACCATAGAAAATGGGGTGCAGCGCACGCGGGCCTTTCAAGTCTTCTCCACTCCCCAATACTTGGCCTAGCTTGTTGGGATACTCGACTTCGATGCAGTGCAATGGCAGGGCGAGTAGCTGCCTCGCCTGTGCGCTATCAAGTTGCAAAGGAGCTTCCTCTCTACTTGTACGCACGTTAACCTTGGAACTATTCTGGCATGCGACAGCCAAAAATGTACTGCAAAATAATCCTACTATTTTTTTCATCTGCTATTTAATTTCTTTTATCGCTTGGCGAACGCTCCATCTGGTCTAAGACGCCTAATGCGGATAAAATGACATATTTTTATGTAGAGGCCAGTAAACTTTTATTTTATTCACGGTAATCAGACTCGTCAAGTAACTGCTGAACGAGACCAGGAACGGCTATACTTGCACTTTCCTCAAAACACTGAATTTTAGTTCCCGATACTCCATATGGAATGTGCTTATCGATCACATAGATCCTACACTGCGACGAAGCAAATTCCTTTAGTCCCGCGGCCGGATAAACTTGCAAGGAAGTCCCAATAATCAACAATATGTCTGCTGCTTCAACATGCGCGATCGCGCGTTCGATCTCCGGAACCGCCTCTCCAAACCAGACAATATTGGGACGCAACTGGCTTCCCTTTTCACAAAGATCTCCCATTTTGATTTCGGTTCCTTCGACAGGATATACCAACCGTTCATCTATTGATGATCTCGATTGATCCAATCGTCCATGCAAATGAATGATTGCGGTTGACCCAGCCTGTTCGTGCAGTAGATCCACATTTTGCGTTATAATGGTGACATTATATGCGGACTCGAGGCGCTGCAATGCCAGATGGGCTACATTTGGTCTAGCCGCCAGCGCCACCTTCCGTCTTAAATTATAGAATTCCTGCACCAAAACCGGATTTTTAGTCCAGCCTTCAATGGATGCCACCTCCATCACGTCGTGTCCCTCCCACAGACCATTGGCGTCCCGAAACGTGGGGATGCCACTTTCAGCGGAGATACCTGCTCCAGTGAGTACAACAATATTCTTCATTTCATTGCCATTTTATCACATCTAAAAATAGTGATTTCCAATGAATCCCCACCATAACCGACCGAATAATTTGTGTACCAGGATCACAACTCCTGTTTAAGGAGCATAATGGCATAATCTTCCGGTAGTTCGAGCTGAACTGAATCACGGCTGGCCGCCGCTCTCCTATTCATTTCCTCAAACGAACGTTGATAATACACAAATGCTCTGTTGGGAATATGGAGGTCCTTAGCCTGTTTAACACCAAATTGATAGCGATTTTTCACGAGTTTAACATGACTGTAGATCCGGTAAGTCACCACTTGGACCTGAATCCTGTCAAAAGCAGACATCTCCTTTAAATTGGCAGGTTCGTGGAAGTACTTTTCATTAAAATACATAAACTCTTGCGATTTAGCTAAAGAATCGAGGCTCAATCTCCCTTTGATCACTTCACTTACCAGCGAATCTGCCCGCAAACGTTCCAAATCGCTTCCATCGCCCCCATGGCATGATATGTAGAAGGCACCGCTTATAACGATTCCAGAAACAAATTTCCAAAAGCTCATTATAGATTATTTTCTATAGCACCTACTTTTTGACGATATAGCGCAAGCGGTGAATCCAACAATATTGCAATTACAGTCATGTTTTTATCCAGACGTTCTTTGGGCACATCGATATAGATAATACCTGGGATATTGCTCCAGTAGAGTTTATTAAATACATCGTGGCTTATCATGGACCCCTCTCCAACAATCCGGACGCGTGCTATCCCATTCTTTATACCTTTCAGGGCTACTGGCCCTGTCGGTATACCTTCGACAAACAGGTAAAGGGTCTGACGGTCCTTGGAAAGTGCACTATGCCCTTCATAATGTCCGTCTGGAAGCCCTTTACCTGTCTCATATAGGGCCTCGGCATGTTTCTCGATCCAGGAGAACACCTCTTTATTTGTTGTCTTCCCTGCTGGCATCTTAGTTTCCATACCATCAACCGTTAAACCCGAATTGTCAAAAATATTCCTTCCGGAATGTAAGCTACTTGCAATCTGGTTCAATGCCGGCACGGTTTGCTTGCTGTCCAAGACGGATAAAAGATCGGTGCTGTCTTCCTTGGGCGTGCTCCATTCAACAGCTTCATTAAAATCAAGCGCCAGCACCGTAACGTCTTGATCAAAATTGATGCGGGATAGATCCAGTTGCAAATTTTCGCCATCTCGTCTGGTATTCACGCTCGCGTTGCTGTCGCCGACGACGGTGACCTCCGGCGCCTTCGGATTCTTAATTCCACGGAGCCATACATGTGGTTTTTGTTGGTATAAATAAAGATATAGGGTCTTACCGTCCTTTGACAATGCTGATTTTCCTAAATAGTTCTCAGCAGGAATGCCAGCCCTGGTGCCATAGATAGCCCGTGCATGTTTGTTGGTCCATCGTCCCAGTTGTTTAAGTATATGGAGCTGCTTGTCCGGGATACTGCCATCCGCTTTAGGACCGATATCGAGGAGCAGATTTCCACCCATGGCAATACAGTCGACCAAAGTTCTGATGATCATATTTGGTGATTTATACTTTTTGTCGAATGGTTGATATCCCCATGAGTCGTTCATCGTGTAACACAGTTCCCAAAACTTGGATTCAGGACGTGTCACAGGGATTCCCTGCTCAGGCGTCTCATAGTCGCCATGATGGTTAAGACGCGAATTAATGATAATATCAGGGTTGTATTTCCGCAGAAGCGCCAGAGTCTCCTGCGCTTTCCATTCGTCGGCACTATGCTCCCAATCTCCGTCAAACCAAATCAGTTCGGGTTTATATTGTTCGGACAATTCGCTCAACTGCTTCTGATAATATTGAACATAGCGGTTCCAACGGTTGGGTTCGGCACTTAATTGATAACGTTTGCGGTTGCGTGTAAATACATCGTAATAGGGATGGCTCCAGTCGGGCAGCGAATAATAAAGGCCCGTATGCAGACCCTCATCTTTTATGGCCTTTACAAAGGGACTGAGGACATCCTGTTTTGCTGCCGCATTCTTCAAGGTACTGATCGCTTTGTCCGCTTCCGTATTCCATAGAGAAATACCATCATGATGTTTTGTTGTGATGACGGCATATTTTGCTCCCGCCTGCCTGATCAGGCTTGCCCATTCTTTTGGCTTATAGTTCTGCGCCGTAAACCCATTGAGTTGCTTCATGTAATTGTCATGACTGATGTAATTATTGAAAAATGACCAAGATTCGGATATCCCGTCCACCGAGTAAATACCCCAATGGATAAAAATTCCTAGTTTGGCATCCTCAAACCAATCCATTTTTTGCGCTGATGCTACCTCTTGAGCTGAAACCTTTAAGCACGCCGAAGCCAACAGTGCCAATAGTGAGATCTTTCGAAACTTCATAAAGCTAATTTAATCGAGTACATAACGAGTTTAAGCCCGCAAAATACATATAAATGCTCAGAATCCCAGTCTACGAGTAAAAATTTGCGACTATAGCATTGCGGGCTGCTGCCCGTGATCCTGACGACCGCCAATTGCTGGCTACACAATTAAATTGTATATCAGCACAAATTTATCTAAGTTTGGGTGGTATGATTGAATTATATACAGACGGAGCGTCGAGTGGCAATCCCGGCCCTGGCGGCTATGGTACAATACTCAGGACAGTGTATACTGGGGATAACGAAGCGTTTAGGGGGAAGCTGATTGAAAAAGAATTTTCAGGTGGATACCGGAAAACAACTAACAACCGGATGGAACTCATGGCCGTCATCGTGGGCCTTGAGGCATTGAAAAACTTAAACCAAATGGTTACCGTGTACTCAGACTCCAAATACGTAATCGATGCTATCGACAAAAAATGGGTATATGGCTGGATGCAAAAAGGTTTTGCCGGTAAAAAGAACAAAGATTTGTGGATTCGGCTGATGAATGTCTATAAATTGCATCAGGTCAAGTTGGTATGGGTAAAAGGGCATGCGGGGCATCCGCTAAACGAACGTTGTGACCGACTGGCAGTAGCAGCCGCAAAAGATAAAGCAAATTGGAAAATCGATTCGGTATTTGAGCTGGAGGAATGCATTTAAAAGGATACCGCTTGCGATTATTGGATCTAGTAAAAAAGCAGTATTTATGACTAAAGTACAAGAGCCCATTGATCTACTGGGCTCTTGTACAAACGGTATTCATTCGGCAATGACTGCCAGCTGATGACCTACATGAATTATTCTATTCACCACTTTCTTTAGCCGCTAGGTATCGCTCGGCTTCGAGAGCAGCCATACAGCCGGTTCCAGCTGCTGTAATAGCCTGGCGGAACACATTGTCCTGCACATCGCCGCAGGCAAAAACACCGGGTATATTTGTAGCTGTGCTATCAGGTTTTGTAATCAAATAGCCTGTTTCATCCATATCTAAGATGCCTGTAAACAGCTCAGTATTTGGTTTATGACCAATTGCTACAAAGAAGCCAGTTACCTCCAGATCTTTTTCGGATTGATCTTTATTATTGAGGACACGTACGCCGGTGACGACCTGTCCATCACCTAAAATTTCTTTCGCTTCCGTATTGTAATGTACTTCAATATTTGGCGTATTCATGACGCGGTGTACCATTGCTTTCGAAGCTCTGAATTCGTCACGGCGTACCAACATATGCACTTTAGAACATAATTTGGCGAGGTAGGTCGCTTCCTCAGCTGCAGTATCACCTGCGCCGACGATCGCGACTTCCTGATTTTTGAAGAAAAAACCGTCACAGACGGCGCATGCCGACACCCCAAAACCATTATATTTCTGCTCCGATTCAAGGCCTAGCCATTTGGCTGTCGCACCAGTCGCGATGATGACTGTATCCGCGGTCACCTGTACCGTACCATCTATTTCGACACGGTGCACGTCACCTGTAAAATCTACTTTCGTCACATATCCGAAACGTACTGAAGTACCGAAGCGTTCAGCCTGTTCGCGCAACTCTTCCATCATCACTGGGCCAGTGATTCCTTTCGGATACCCGGGAAAATTATCTACTTCTGTTGTTTGAGTTAACTGTCCCCCCGGTACAATACCCGTATATACTACTGGTTTCATGTCCGCACGGGCGGCGTAGATTGCAGCCGTATAACCAGCAGGGCCCGAACCAATAATCAGACATTGCACATGCTCCACTTCTTGTTTAAATTCCATAATCCTTTTCTAAGCTATTAATAAGTTATTTTTTAAATTTATCCTGCAATTCTTTGAGCATATCCAGAGAAATGGGTTGCGGTACTTCCTCTTTTTGCCGATTATACTCATTTCTTGCCAACTTTTTCTCCTCTGAAGACTGACTTGTAGAAACTTTCGCTTTCTGCTCATTCTTCTCCTTCTTGTATCTGATCCAGATATTTTCGAGTACTTTCTTTGTATACAGCGGAAAATCTCCATTTTGCATCCATGCATAATAACTGGGCTCCTGTTCAAATACTTCAATAATCGGTCTGCCTTTATGCTTACCAAAATTGATAGTTTCCAAGCCGTCTTTATTGTAAACAATACGTCCGGCAAAATCCACAGGTTTGCTCAGGTTTGTAAACTCGTGCAGGGCATCGACATCGTTGACTACAGGATAGGTAACAGTACCATGACGGTCCTCAAACGCAGCGCCCTCATACTTTGTCAGCTGCGCTTTCAGCACCTCGTAGGTTGCACGCACATCCGCTTCGGCCGTATGGGCATTCTCCAACTCTGCATTGCAATAAAATTTATAAGCAGCTTTCAATGTTCGTTGCTCCATCTGATGGAAAATATTCTGTACATCAACAAAGGAACGTCCTTCCAGTGAAAAATCGACTCCAGCCCGCAAAAACTCCTCCATCAGCATTGGAACATCAAACTTGTTCGAATTGTACCCTGCCAGATCGCCGTCGCCGATAAAGGCGGCCAGCTCTGTAGCTATTGCCTTAAAGGTTGGTGCATCTTTGATATCCTCATCGTAAATGCCATGAAAAAAAGATGATTCCGGAGGAATTGGTCGCTCTGGATTAATCCTTTTCGTATATACTGTCTCTTCACCATTGGGCATTACCTTGAGAAAAGAAACTTCTACAATACGATCCGTGGCTACATTAACACCTGTAGTCTCCAGATCGAAAAACACCAATGGTCTTTTTAATTTTAATTCCATGCTGGATTTATGCGTTTTAAAACAAAAACCAAAAATACAAAGTAGGATTTGATTTTTGTACTTTGTGAAATTTAATTTACAACCACTTGATGAATCGGCTCCACCTGGTTGAATTTCCCCACGACGACCTTAACCATCCGATCAAAGTCGAGGTATTTGTTGGCAATATCCCTCACCTTCGAAGCCGTCATGCTTTTAACTTCTTCCATGTAGTAGGAGTAATATTCGAGCGTCATACCATTCAGCAATACGCTCTTAAATTTATCGGCATGAGAAAAAATGCTCTCCAATGATCCCAGCATGGATCCCTCCATATAGGTTTTCACCAACTCAATTTCTGCATCCGAAGCCAACGTAGATTTTAGCAGGTCGATTTCTTTCTGAATCTCCCTCAATGTCGCTTGGGTAGTGTCCACACCGACTTCAGTGGCAATCGTAATAAAGCCACTGTGTTTCAGAGTCGCTACTGCCGAACCAACACTATAGGTATATCCTTTTTCCTCACGAATGTTGCGCATCAGCCTCGATCCAAAAAATCCACCCAACAAAGTATTTACAAACTGTAGTGCGGGATAATCCGGATGCTCTCTTGAGATGGTCTGTGCTCCAAGCCGAACAGCCGACTGCAAAGCATTCTCTTTCTCTTCATAAGCCAGGTCTGCTGTTCCCTGAATAAGCAGGGGCCTACCCGTAGTTGCCACCGTCCTGTTTATCGGCCATTCATCTCCGAAAATCTGTTCCAGCTCCTTTAATAGGCTGTCCGACACGTTGCCCGAGACGATCAAGGTACAATTGTCCGGCAGGATCTCCCGCCGATAAAGCTCGGTCAGTTGTTCGCGGGTAATCATGTCATAATCTTCCAACTTTGGCGTCCGGCCATAGCGGTTATTTTCGCCGAAGATCAAATTATAAAATTTACGACGGGCCAGATAATCGTTTTTTTGGACCGACACCTGAAACTTCTGTTTGTTATTACGGATATAAGTATCGAGCTCTTCCTGTGGTATCGAGGCTTCCGTTAAAATATCTTTTACTAATGGTAATAATATCTGACTGTGCCGATTTAAGGTATAAAGCGATAAGGACGTCACATCAAAAGAATATTCCGGCACCAAAAATGCTCCATAAAAATCAACTTTATCTGCGATTTCGGCACTGGACATGGTCATTGTGCCTTCTTTAAGCAGCGCGCTCAACGTGCTGTTCAGCAATGGGTTTTCATCTTGGCTGTCTAGATATTTATTCTCAAAAATCCATTCGATACGCACAAGTTCCTGATCGGGGGAGTGAAAGACGTATACGGGCATCCCGTTCGAGAATTGCTTCTTGACCGGTTCTTTTAAACTAATTTTTCCAATTTCACGGAATTGGGGAGCTTTCGTTCTATCCAGCATTTAATACCTCCTCTTGTGCTTTATACATTAATATGGATACGTTTTCAGGATTAAAAATTAATTTTGCCTGCTGTTGTACTTCTTCTGCGGTCACGGCCAGATATCTGGAAACTTCGGTATTGATCCCGTTGGCATCGCCAAGTAGTTCATGGAACGCCAAGTTCATTGCTTTGTCCAGAATCGATAGTTCAGCAAACACATTGGTAGATTCAATTTTGTTTTTGACTTTTTCCAATTCGACGTTCGGAACGAGTTCTCGTTTCAACAGTTCCAATTCGGCCCATACCGCACGTTCCGCTTCCTCTAAAGAAATCCCGGCAGATGGTTTTCCTTCGATGACGAATAGATTGCTATCAATACTACCCATCACATATGCGTTTATTTCGCTAAATAACTGTTCCTCTTTCACCAATCTGCGGTATAGACGGGAAGAAGAACCCCGCGACAGGATATCCGATAAGAGATCCATGGCAAAGTATCCCTCATCAAGGCGGGCAGGCCCGTGAAAGGCCATATATAGCGCATCAAGCGGCACGGGTGCATAGGCTGTCTCACGTCTCAGTTCAGTCTGCTTAGGTTCTTTTGGCAACTGGCGATGATATTGTCGCCCGCGTGGAATGTCACCAAACCATTTTTGAACCAATTTTTTGACTTCATCAAACCACACATCACCGGCAATCACCAAAATCGCACTTTGTGGATTGTAATGCAACGCAAAGAATGCCTTTACATCTTCCATCGTTGCATCCTCGATATGCTTCAGTTCCTTGCCAATTGTAGCCCAACGATAAGGGTGTACCTTATAAGCGAGCGGCCGCAGCTTTAGCCATACATCCCCATAAGGTTGGTTGAGATAACGCTGTTTAAACTCCTCACACACCACATTACGCTGCACTTCAAGGCTTTGCGGTGAAAACGCCAAACTCAGCATACGGTCAGATTCGAGCCAAAGTGCTGTTTCGAGATTGGAGGAGGGCAAAGTGATATAATAGTTTGTGATATCGTTACTGGTGAAAGCGTTATTTTCGCCACCGACTTTCTGAAGTTCGGTATCAAAATTGGGAATGTTAATACTGCCACCGAACATTAAATGTTCAAACAGGTGAGCAAAGCCGGTCTGCTCGGGCGATTCGTCGCGCGCGCCGACATCATATAATATATTAACACAGGCCATAGCTGTGTTATGATCTTCATGTACCAAAACACGAAGTCCGTTATCTAACGTAAATTTCTGATAGGAAACCATCTAATACTTTTTCGATTTTTAAATCCAGTTAATACCTTTTCGTAACATAGACAAGGTCTTGGCTTCTTCCGAACCTTCTTCGGGCTGATGATCATAGACCCAGCTGGCCTGAGATGGCAAACTCATCAAAATAGATTCAATGCGACCATTGGTTTCGAGGCCAAATTTAGTTCCCGAGTCCCAGACCAGATTGAATTCGACATAACGCCCCCGGCGAATCAGTTGCCAGTTCTTCTCCGCATCGGTGTAAGTTTTATTTCGGCTTTTTTCAACTAGCACGGAATAGATGGGTGCAAAGCTGCGTCCCAGATCACACGAGAATGCAAAAATATCCTGCAGATTCATCCCCGTCTTCTGGGTATTTAACTTATCATAGAATACGCCTCCGATACCACGCGTTTCCCCACGATGCCGGATATAGAAGTAATCGTCTGCCCACTTTTTAAATTCTTCGTAAAAATCCGGATTATGTTTATCGCAGACAGCTTTTAATTGCTGGTGAAAATACCGTGCATCTTCCTCATTCACGTAATGTGGTGTGAGATCTATTCCTCCTCCGAACCAACGAATATGTTCATTCAGTTCAAAATAGCGGATGTTCATATGAATAATGGGTACCCAGGGGTTATTCGGGTGAATAACAATTGAAACCCCTGTAGCAAAAAAATCATCTTCATCCACACCAAACGCTTTTTTTATAGACTCTGGCAGCTTGCCATGCACAGCCGAAAAGTTGACACCGCCTTTCTCCAGAATTTGCCCATTTTGAATAATCCTTGTCCGGCCCCCACCCCCACCTTCGCGTTCCCAAAGCTCCTCTTCAAACTTTGCGGAGCCGTCCAACTGTTCGAGCGCCAGACAAATTTCGTTTTGTATGTCCTTATATGCTAAAGCAATTGCTTCTTTTGTTATCATGTATTATGTTAGTTTTTCGCTTAACGCCTGTATAATTTTTGAGGCCGGTTGATGCTGATACAGAATTTGATATACAGCATCGCAGATCGGCAGATCTACCTCATATTTCTCAGCATATTGCTGAATACACGCAGAGGCATAATAGCCTTCGGCAACCATGTTCATCTCCAATTGAGCAGATTGTACACTGTATCCCTTTCCGATCATATTACCAAAGGTTCTATTGCGGCTAAACTGCGAATAGGCTGTCACCAGCAAATCCCCCAAATAGGCCGAAGTATTCACATCGCGTGAAGTATCCCCATCCACTTTGGCGACAAATCTACGCATCTCACGGATGGCGTTGGAGACAAGTACCGCCTGAAAGTTGTCACCGTACCCGAGCCCATGACAGATGCCTCCGGCCAGTGCGTAAATATTTTTGAGCACAGCGCCAAACTCAATCCCAAGGACATCGTCCGACAAAATGGTTTTGATCACTCTTGAAGACAAAAATGAAGCCACCAATGCCGCACTTTCCAAATTTTTGCAGCCGAATGTCAAGTAAGACAACTTGCCTAAGGCTACTTCTTCCGCGTGGCAGGGTCCGCCGATAACGCAGACCTGATTAATATCGACCTCATAACGTTGTTCCAGAAACTCTCCGATAATGAGATTATCTTTCGGGATAATCCCCTTGATGGCCGAAACGATAATCTTGTCTTTAAAATCGTCTTTTGTCACTCCTGCCAAGGCATCCTTCAGATAAGCTGCAGGAGTGTTCAAGATGACGATATCCGCATAAGCAATTACATTTTTGGCATCCGTGTCAATTGTCGTGATGCTTAAATCTACCGGTACGCTGCTCAGGTATGTTGGGTTATGTTTGAATTGCTGAATATAATCCGCATCTTCCTGTTTCCTGATCCACCAAAAAATATGTTTATCCTGGTCATTTTCACATAGCATCTTAACCATCGCCGTCGCCCAGCTCCCGCTCCCAATGATACCAATCTTTTTCCCCTGCATGTCTTTAATTTGTTTTCGAGAGCAAATATACTTATTTCGGACTGAGATACGAGACCGGATAACGAGATATGATACTTTAGTTACTTTTTAGCCGAACAAGCTTTGCCAAAAACTCGTCTCTATCCCAATATAATATGCGTTTGCCTCGTGCTTCACAGGGTATATATGGATAAAATTGTGCTGTCCGGGGCTACCTTTGCCTGACAAAAGATCAAACTCGTGCCGATGAAAAGGACAGATCACTTTGCCGTCTTCGCACCAGCCATTTTTTAGCGGTGCGCCAGCATGGGGACACTTTCTGGAAAAGGCATATAGCTGCTCTTCATACCAGGTGAGGCAGATGGTTTTCCTCCCAGTTTTGTACTCTACAATGCCTTTGTCTTTTAAATCCAAGGCTCGATCAATTTTGTACCAGCGAAGCATAGTCCAAGATAGTTAAAAATTACAGTGAATTTTCTATCTTTGTGCAATTTCAAAAATTTGCACTATATATGGCTTTACAATGCGGTATCGTCGGTTTACCAAACGTAGGTAAATCAACATTATTTAACTGTCTGTCGAATGCGAAAGCACAGGCGGCAAACTTTCCATTTTGTACAATCGAACCAAATGTTGGGGTAATTACCGTACCGGATGCCCGTCTAAATAAATTAGCTGAATTAGTTAACCCACAACGTATCGTGCCCAATACGATTGAAATAGTCGATATTGCGGGGCTCGTAAAAGGGGCTTCGAAAGGAGAAGGCTTAGGCAATCAGTTTTTAGGAAACATCCGTACAACAAATGCCATTATCCACGTACTGAGATGCTTCGACGATGGTAACGTTATCCACGTAGACGGTTCGGTGGATCCTATCCGTGACAAAGAGATCATCGATACCGAATTACAGCTGAAAGATCTCGACACGGTGGTAAAACGTATCCAGAAAGTCGAGAAGATGGCTAAAACCGGTGGTGATAAAGAAGCTAAAAAAACATTTGATATCTTATCGGTCATCAAAGCGCACTTAGAAGCGGGAAAATCGGCGCGAACCGCACCTATTGAAGCTGAAGATTTTGAATTTATTCAAGATCTGGCGCTATTAACAGCCAAACCGGTACTGTACGTCTGTAACGTGGACGAAGCTTCGGTAAATTCGGGGAACGCCTATGTTGAGCGAGTTAAAGAGGCTGTGAAAGATGAAAAAGCCGAAGTACTGGTCATCTCTGCGCAGATCGAATCTGAAATTGCGCAACTGGAAAGCTACGAAGAACGCAAAATGTTTTTGGATGATCTGGGGCTGGAAGAATCCGGTGTCAACAAACTGATTCGTGCGGCCTATTCGTTACTCAATCTGGCGACTTACTTTACTGCCGGAGTGCAGGAGGTACGGGCATGGACCATTGAAAAAGGATTTACAGCACCGCAGGCTGCTGGTGTAATCCATACTGATTTCGAAAAAGGATTTATCCGTGCCGAAGTAATCAAGTACGACGACTTCGTTCATTTCGGTTCGGAAAGTGCTGTAAAAGAAGCAGGAAAATTAGCTGTAGAAGGAAAGACCTACATCGTACAGGATGGCGATATTATGCACTTCCGTTTTAATGTATAAATGGCTGTCAAGCTTTTATCCTATAAAAGGCCGATAAATTTACTTTCGGCCTTTATAGGATGAAGCTTTTCAAATGCCAATCTTGGCTGCCGCGGCTATGTATGGTAAATTGCCCCAACATGTATAGAAGATGACACTACCTATTTCACAAAATAGCGGTGTTCAATGACTTCAACTTTCTTTACGTCGTTTCCTTCCAGCGCCTTCTTGACATCGCAATGTCCCGTTACTCCCCGGTAAATCAATGCTCCGCCCAGTGTCAGTCCCGAAAATCCGGTCAGTGGAGATTTAAATAACTTTTTCACTCCCATACCTAAAATAAATCCGCCGGCAATGACGGACAGTACCCGCTCAGAGGTACCGATGTTCTCTTCAATACAATCGTCTTCTATCTTCGATTTAATCTTGTCGAATGCAAATGTCAAAAGGTTACTCATAATAATCTGAATTTAAGTCCTGTTTCATATTTAAACAAATTATGATCCAAAAAAGTTTAATTTAGCATATTGTTTATGCGGTTTCTTTCATGACATCTCTTATATTCGTATTTATCAATTTAAATACTCATGCAAGTCAAGAAATATTCCGGTGAGTTAGTTCCGTTCAATGGCGATGCGCTACGGGGCTCATTGTCACGCTCAGGCGCCAACAGCGATCAGGTCAATCAGGTCTACGAGCGCGTTATCAATAAATTATATGACGGTATTTCCACGCGGGAGCTCTATCAGCTGGCTTTTGATACCTTAAAGACCGTACGCACCTCCTATGCTGCTCGTTATAGTTTAAAAAAAGCGCTACGGGAATTGGGACCTGAAGGATTTTATTTTGAAAAATATATAGCCCATCTCCTACGGGAGGCTGGTTACGAAAGTACCACAGGCCAGACGGTACAGGGGCATGCCGTCAGCCATGAATTGGATGTGGTAGCCTATAAAAATGGTAAACTAGTCACAGCTGAATGCAAATTCAGAAATGATATCGATGCAAAGATCTCGGTGACGACACCTATGTATTACCTGTCAAGGTTCAAAGACATCAGTGGCATCGACTATCCATTTTTCGGCAAGCGGTTACAGTTTCAAGAAGGCTGGCTTATTACCAACGCATACTTTACGCTTGATTCGATCAATTTTGCTGAATATTATAAGATCAATTTGCTTTCGTGGGATTACCCTAAGGAGAGCAGTATCAAAAGAAGGGTTGACAAGGCTGTTCTTTATCCTGTTACATGTCTGACAACCTTGTCAGACCTCGAAGAGCAGCAGTTATTAAAAAACCAGGTCATTTTGGTTAAAGATATTGTTGGGGACCCCAACAAACTAGACTTCCTCGGACTTAGTAAAGAAAAAAAAGAAATCGTACTCAATGAAGCGCGCGAGCTGGTCGATTACAAGGTCGAAGAAGAATATTGAACGTTACGACAAAAAAACGCGATAGCCTGATCATAGACGGATAAGGCTATTGCAATTTGTATGAGTTTGACCTATATCAGCGAAGGATAGAAGATCCTGCCGTACTTTTCAAATTCAGTTAGATCTATTTTTTCCCAGAATATGCCATAAATAGCCGCCCCCGAGCCGGTCATGGACGCATAGACAGCGCCTTTTTGATATAGTGCTTCTTTTATTTCTTTCAGCACAGGATAAGTTTCAAAAATTCCATCCTCAAAATCATTCCGGATATGGAATTTCCATTCCTGAACCGGCAGACGTATGGCAGTTTCCAGATTGACGGTGGCAGCTCGGGGTACTACGGAAGCGTACGCTTCAGCTGTCGAAATATGTATATCTGGCATCACTACCGCTATAAAATAAGCAGACAGGTCGAGTGATATTCGTTTGAAACTGGTTCCGATCCCAGTAGCATAGACAGGTGTATTTTCGATAAAAAACGGACAGTCTGCCCCAAGCTTCGCGGCATATTCTTCCAGTTGCGCATTGGTCAGATGTAGGTTAAACAAGGCATTAAGGCCTTTCAGCACGAAGGAAGCGTCAGCCGATCCCCCGCCTAATCCCGCTCCTATAGGAATTTGCTTGATCATGTCAATCGATACGGCCGGCATTTCATATTCTTTTTTCAGCAAATGATACGCCTTGATACACAGATTGTCACTTGGATCTCCGGGTATATGCTGCCCCTGTATGTGAAGAACGGTTTCGTTTTCCGTACTTTCCGTTAGTTCGATGATATCATAGATGTGCAGAGGATAGAACACACTATTTAGCTCATGATAGCCATCAGCACGCCTAGCCACGACCTGCAGTCCAATATTTATCTTTGCATTTGCGGATATGATCATACCTTCTGTTGCACTATTTCATTTAAAAACTTAATAACTCACCAAAGAAAAAACATGTTCACTAAACCGTGACAATCTTCCCTTTGCTTTTAGAAAATCCAAAGAGATAATAAAGCTATATGCAGCGACGGTGCCACCTAATTTCTCCACAAGTTTACTGGCGGCGACTACAGTCCCTCCAGTAGCCAGGAGATCATCATGGATCAGTATCCTGCTCCCCGACTCGAAGGCATCTTCGTGAATTTCTATCGTTGCATGGCCGTACTCCAAGGCATAGGATTCGGCAATTGTCTTATAGGGCAACTTACCTTGTTTGCGGATAGGAATAAAAGGCAATCCCATTCTGTTTGCCAAAAGAAAGCCAAAAAGAAATCCGCGGCTCTCAATTCCTGCAATAGCGTCTATTTCAATGCCCTGTAGCTGATCAATAATCGTCTCGATCATCTCGTTGCAACGTTCGGCATCTTTCAATAAGGGTGTAATATCCTTGAATATGATACCCGGTTTTGGAAAATCCACTATATCCCGGATTTCCAGTTTCAATTTATCTTGAATCATTCTCAAATATTAAATACGGAGCGATTTTAGCAATAGCGAGATCAGAAAGAGTACCTATTTTTGCTAGATCCTCTATATTTGTGTAGCTACCGTGCTGGAGTCGATAATTGACAATTAATTTCGCATCCTTTGGGCTAAGATACGGATGTTTGGCCAATGAATGCGCATCAATCTCGTTAATATTGATTTTTTTGATTCTTTCTAAACTGGACACGACGACATTGTCTTTGATCATGTCATAGGTCTCAGCAGTAACCCCATATACTTCTTTGAGCTGTTCAATTCTGTAAAATCCGCCGAGGACCTCCCTATATTTCAAAATACGCTTTGAAAGTATGCTACCGATTCCTTTAAGGCTCATCAGCCCCGTTGTATCGCAGTTGTTGATATCGATCAGCTCCGCCCCATTTGTTTCAAACTTATCATATAACATGGGGGTGTTTTGCACTTTGGCCGCTGCGTCGCTCGAGGGCTTTATTCGAATATAAGGTTCGAGACGCTCATACAGCTGCTCATTGATCGAATAGATTTTTTTTAGATCGTCTTTGTTTTTAAACCGTCCTCCTTTCCGTTCATAATTTTTAATGACAGCGATCTGTTTGTCCGAAAGTCCAAGTTTGCGCCAGTCCGCCAGAGATAAATTATTGGGATCAAAATAAAACAGAAGCGGCTGAGCAGGCTTCGTTGCTGCTAACTTCTCTGCAATCTGTCGTGCGTTATCCCCAGCATCAGTATCGGAAACATATTTCTTATTTGGATAATCTGGAATATCCAGCGAATCGTGAAAGGATTGCTCAAAAACTTTGACCTCATGCGGAATAGGATCTGCCGAATCCCGCCTTGTCAACAGCGAGTAGACTACCGTAGACACGATGATAATCACCAAAATGACGAAGAAACCATTTTGTTCTGTTTTATTAAATTTGAAATAACGCCATAGCCTGCTCATAAGCTGTCAATAATTGGGTCGCTTAAATTTAATAAATTAAAAAGAAAATAAAAAAGGGTGTTAAAAAAAACACCCTTGTTATTTGTATATTATTTCTGTGCACAACGCTATTAAAGTACTGACTTATCGACTTTTTGAACTTTACTACCATTTTTTAGCGTTTTGGATATGGCGTCAAACGGTCTAGAGACGACCTCATCCCCTTTCTTGAGTCCTGAAAGGACAATAATATTCTTGTCGTCCTGAATGCCGGTTTTTACAAGTGTCTGTTCGACCGTATCGCCTTTCAGAACAAACACAAATTCTTGAATTTTCTTATTGACAGTGGTGGAATCCTTGTCATCCGAACGGACAGTAACCGACTGAATTGGCACGACCATGCCTTTATCGTGTTTGGTAAAAATCTGCACCGTTGCCGACAGTCCGGGCTTAAAAGGCGAAGCGATGTTTTCCTTCATCAGATCCTGATACGACTCCGGACTGATGCGTACTTTCACATTAAAATTTGTCACTTGATCCGTAGACGAAGTTGCAGCTGTTGTTGTCGCAATATTTTTTGATGAACTTGCAATCTCCGTTACCACGCCTTTGAATTTCCGGTCCTGGAAAGCATCAACCTCTATTTCTGCCTGATTACCAACCCTCACATTGTTGATATCATTTTCATTGACATCCACATTTACCTCCATTGAAGACATGTTGGCTATCCGCATAATTTCGGTACCTGCCATCTGTGCCGTTCCGACCACACGTTCCCCTTGCTCAATGGACAGGAGAGAAATAATACCATCGGTAGGTGCATATATTGTTGTCCTATTGAGGTTGTCCTGTGCTTCTTTGACGGAGGCCTGCGATTGTTCGATACCGTATCTGGTCGACCGGACAGTTTCTCTCTGTGCCTGGATTGCAGCCAAGGTCGAGTAATATTCCGACGAACTCTTATCCATTTCGGCAGCCGATATTACTCTTTTCTGAAAGAGTTCCTGATTGCGCTTAAATGTCGCTTCGATATTCTTGAAGTTTTCCTCCTGTTGCTTCAGCTGTTGCTGTGCTGCAGCAAGATTGGCTCGCTGTGAGTTGAGCGCCGCTACCGAGCGGTCATAACCTGACTGTAAGATATCCGGTTTGATGCGGCAGAGCACCTGTCCTTTCTTTACAAAATCGCCTTCCTTGATAGTCAACTCAACGACCTCTCCTGAGACTTCCGAACTTAATTTTACCTCTATTTCAGGTTGTATTTTTCCACTGGCTGATACCAGTTCGTCAACTTCCATTTCTTTCACAACATCCACGGCGACTTTGGTAACCTCCCCATTTCCAAACCAGCCGGCTTTAAAGCCTATAAAAACAACTATTGCCAGGAGGGCTAAAGTGATGAATATAATCTTTATTACACTACGTTTTTTCTTTGCCATTGCTTTTGTTAATCAAATAGGTTAATTGTTATCAAATTGAATTGGATTTCCCAAGTAATAGTCAATGATCTTGGATTTAAATATCACATTATATTTTGCCTGAATCAGGTCAAATTCAGCTTTATTCCGTTCAGTCTGTGCTGTAAATAATTCCAGTGAATTGGCCATACCGATGTCATAACGCTCTTTAGTTGCCTTATAAGCAGTTTCGGCGCTCTCAAAAGCCGTCGTTGCAGAAACAAATTTTTGTTTGGCAGCCGTAACATCCAGAACAGCCTGGTTAACGGCTTTATTTAGATTGTTTTTTGCCAGCTGTTCAGCAGCTTCGGCCTGTTTAAGGCCGATCTTGGCTTTTGCCAGGTTGACTTTATTTTGGTTATTGGTAAATATGGGGACACTCAAGCTCAAGGTAGTCCCGAAGGCCTTGTTTTGACCGAGCTGATCCACAAATGGAAGCTTTTCCCCAGTCAGATAATCCTTGCGCTCGGATGAAAAATTAGTTCCATAACTCACCCCCAGGTCCAGAGAAGGATAAAATCCGCCCTTTGCAATGTCGATCTGCCGCGCCGCCGCTTCTTTGTCGAGTGCAGCTTTCTTAATATCAGGCTGATTGCGTAAGGCCATATCATACACTTCAATAGCAGAAGACGTTCCTGGAGTCAGCATCGAAAAATCAACACTGGGTTTAACCAATGAAATGTCGGTTTGAGGTGGCATTTCCATCAACTGTTTCAGCGTCAATAACGAGAGCTCATACGAATTTCGAAGATTGACCCTGTTAAACTCATCCGAAGCCACCTGATTTTTGGACTTAGCGATATCTGCGACAGTCTTATTTCCTACGGCAAACTGTATCGAATCTAGTTTATACTGTTGCTGGGAAAGCTTTAATTGGTCCCCGCTGGCCGTGTACATCTCATAGTTTGTGATGGCTTCCAGATACGTTACAAGTACATTCAGTATCAGATCATTTTTAATCTTGTCGACCTGAGTTGCAGAGGATTCAAGCTGCGTCTTGTTTGCCTTGATTTGATTGATCTGACGAAATCCTTTAAACAAATTGACATTTGAACTGATAGCGCCACCGGCAGAATTTGTCCATTGGTTTCCACTGATTGGCTGTCCGGCAACCTGGTCAAAAAAGAAACCATAGTTGAACCGTTGGGTCACTCCAGCCTCCAGACTCGGATATAAATTGGACTTGGCCTGAAACAGGTCCTGGGCGGCGATGTCCTTGCTAAGTTCGGCCTGTTTGATCTGTACGTTACGCTCCAGTGTCATCTGTATGGCATCAGCAACGCTGACCACCTGCTGCGCCCGGGTTTCCGTGTGTGCTGCAAGAAAAAAGCCAGTAAATAGTACTGCAGAATAATAAAATCTTTTCATGTTCATATGTAGAACCATACAATTTTTATAGATTTGAACTTCATTTATCGGTTATGTATTTTGTCAAATCCCCGTTCTTCCTACGCTGGCTATACCCAAAATCGATCTGGCATATGTCTCGCACGGAAAAAAAAGTCTATCTCACTTTTGACGATGGTCCAATTCCTGAAATTACACCTTTTATACTCGATATCCTAAAAAAATATCAGGTCAAGGCAACATTTTTTTGTGTTGGTGAAAATATTAAAAAAAATCCACATTTGTTCCAACGAATTTTACAAGAAGGGCATCAGGTAGGCAACCACACCTATAATCACCTCAAAGGCTGGGACACGACGGACGAAGTCTATCTTGAAAATGTGGCACAATGCCAGCACCTCACCCAGACAGATCTGTTCCGCCCTCCATATGCAAAAGCGACAAAATCACAGCTACGAAGCCTCTACAAAAGCCACCGGGTGATCATGTGGGATATCATGTCCGGCGATTTTGACCAAACACTGAGTCCTGAGAAATGCCTTCAAAATGTACTGCCCAACATCCAGAATGGCTCTGTGATTATCTTCCATGACAATTTAAAGGCCATCCCACGCGTAGAATATGCACTGCCCAGAACCATCGAATTTATACTGTCTAGGGGCTATCAGCTTGCCAGACTGGACTGATCGCCTATGGCCTACTCCTTGTCAGGACAATCTCAGATTCGTAGTATTTGCCTGTGCTCACACTAAAATAACCCAAGGCATTGTTGGATAAATTGGAGATTGGATTCGCAGGCGACGCAGCTCCGGGGTTGATCATCTGGAAACTATTCCAGTAGTTATAGGCACCTATATCGATGCACTGGCGCAAGATCCGGACATGATCTCCGATCTTGAGGTCACGGTCACGATCAATGATATCGTGCTGTACCTCCAGCCCGTTGTTGTATTTATCGCCGAATACATCAATAAATCGTAGATCACCACCATTCACAGACATTTTGTACTTATAGTAGTTGCCATTTTCGGGCGGGTCATTAAACACCAATGTCGGATAATAGATCGTATCTGTAAATATCACGCGCTCCGAAAGACCGATGGAATCGATATCAATATAGGAAGGAACGGTTGAAGTACCTTCTATTTCCCGGCCATCTGCTGTACGCACGTAAAGCTGGTATTTTATTTTTTCCTGCAGCCGCAGGGTTTTGTTGGTATACACTCCATCAGGTCCCGGCGAAAAGGCATAAGTGCGATTGTTCTGCATATTTCTGACAATCACCTCCGCATCTGTGATTGGCGCCAGCATCGACTCCTTTAAGCTGACCACTTTCTGAATACTGATTTGGTGCTGCTGGTCCGAAACCATCAGGTCGGCGGTGATTACCAGCTGTCCGGTGTTTTCGGGCAGATCCAGATCAATTTTATCTTCACAGCCTAACAATGTAATCATGGCGCATGCGAGCAGTCCTAATATCTTTTTCATGTAGCTTTAAAATTTAAAATTCCAAGTAATCGAAGGGATTGCACCAAAAAGAGCTATTCTATAGATTTCAGTTACATTCGACTGTCCTTCTTTTTCCCGAAAATCGATCAGATAGGCATTTTTACGGTTATAGGCGTTATACAATCCAAAGGATAAACTCGAATACCTGTTTTTTGTACGTCGGATATCATAAGTCGCCGCAAGGTCCAACCGATGGTAGGCTGGCATCCGCTGACCATTGCGTTTATCATAATAAAAGATTGTTCTGTCATCGACAAAATATTTACCGGCAGGCATTGTCACAGCATCGCCGGTATAATAAACAAAGTTGGCGCTCAGATTCCATTTTGGGTTCAGCTGATATTGTGCCACGATGGCAATGTTATGCGTTTTATCCTGCCGGGCGTTAAACCATTCACCGCCATTGATCTGATCAAACCGCCTCTCGCTTTTTGAAAGTGTATAGCTGATCCAGCCATTTAGACGTCCCTGCCGCTTTTTAATAAACCATTCGATACCATAAGCTCTCCCCTTGCCAAAAAGCAATTCGCCGTCCAACAGTTCGTTAGCCTGCAGATCAGCTCCATTTCTATAATCGATTTGGTTCTTTAAGTCCCTGTAATAGCTTTCGACGGAAAATTCATAGCGATTGGACATAAAGTTCCGAAAATAGCCCAGAGAATACTGTGTCGATAGCTGCGGCTTGATGGTATTGTTGCTCAACACATATTGGTCTGTCGGCAGGCTGCTTGTAGTGTTGCTTAATTGGTGCAGATATTGAACATTCTGATTAAAAGATGCCTTGACTGTGGTCGACTCGTTTAAGGCGTAGTTGAGTGCAATGCGCGGTTCTAAATACAGGTATTTTTTCCCCAACTCTCCAGCTTTGACATACGTGGAGTCTACAGCCTCCCCCATCTCATCATAAAGGTAGAACATTCCCGGTCCCAAAGTCGCATAGGCAGTTGCCCGCACACCGTAGTTTACTTTAAGCTTCTCATTTATCGACCAGTCGTCCGCCATATAAACAGCCAGATCCGCTCCTTTTCTATGCTGTATTTTGAGCGAATTGACCTTGGAGTCTTCACCTGCCTCGATGCTCGCTGGACGTATTTCTTGTAACGCAGCCTGTACACCAAACTTTACATTGTGGCGATCTGACAAGCTGTACTGAAAGTCCTGTTTAAAATTATAATTGAAGATATCCGAGCGGATTTTGAAATTGTTGTCGTCCTCTATCTTTACCTGATAATTGAACTTACTGAAGATTAAAGTTGTATTACTAAACAAGCGGCTGCTCCACACGTGGTTCCAGCGCATGGTTCCTGTTGCATTCCCCCAATTGAAATCAAAGAGGTCGTGATAGGCCATAGCGTCCTTGCCAAAATACCCTGAAAGATAAACCGTATTTTTGTCGTTTATTCGATAGTTGACCTTAGCATTCAGATCGTAGAAAAACAGCGCACTTTTTTTGATGTTTTCATCATTTGAAAGCTTCAGGAACAAATCAGCGTAAGTACGCCTACCGGAGATCATAAAAGAGCTTTTTCCCTTCTGAATGGGTCCTTCTACTTTGAGTCTCGACGCGATGAGCCCCAGTCCACCTTCCACATTGTAATGCTGATTGTTTCCGTCCAGTGTAGTTATCTCCATAACCGAGGAAATCTTGCCCCCATATTGGGCGGGAACTCCGCCTTTGTAAAAATTGACATCTTTGATCGCATCCGAATTAAAGGTTGAAAAAAAACCGAATAAATGCGAGCTATTATATACCGGAGCTTCGTCTAGCAGGATAAGATTTTGATCTCCGCCCCCGCCACGTACATAGAAGTTGCTGCTTCCCTCGCCACCGCTGGTGACACCCGGAAATAGCTGTATCGTCTTGAGAATATCCTTTTCTCCAAACAGTACAGGAACCTTCTCAATCTCTTTTGGGCTAAACTGCGTAAGTCCTGGCGTCAGGTCTTTGATTGATTTTCTCCTGTTTCCAGTGACGACAACCTCGGCAAGCTGATTTTCCTCAGGTACCAGCTGAATAATATAGGTTGAGTCTTTGCTCAGCTCGACAGGAACCAGCTTGGCCCGGTAACCGATGGAGGTGACCTCCAAAAAAGCTTGCTCGCCTCGAAGGGACAGACTAAAGAAACCATATTTGTTCGAAGCTGTGGATTTTTTTTCGTTGTCATTCCGGATCAGCGCACCAATGATATTCTCACCACTGATGCTATCTCTAACAAAGCCGGAAACAGATTTAGGCTGCTGAGCATAGGTATGCTGTAGACCAAAGACAATAGAAGAAAAGCAAAAAACAACCTTTATAGGTTTAAGCATAGCGATTGAAATCAAAAATTTTGTTGAAAATAATAAAAAAGCCTCACAATTTGTAAGGCTCTATGATAAGTTTATAATTTGTTAGTCAAGATCTTCTATAAACAAAAATAGCAATTTATTCATTTACGCCAAATATTTATCTATTTTTTCGGCTGATTTTTTTCGGTCTCCTCAAAAAAACCTTTGAAAAAAGCCATTTGATAAACTATAGAGCGTGCCCAATAAGCCCAGTTGTGTCCGCCCTCACTTGTAACAAAAGTATGGTTGATGTTGTGATAGGTCAACTTATCGTGCAGCGCCATATTCACGGGATAGAAAAAATCATCGGTTCCACAGTCGATGATCAGACGAAGTTTGTTGTTGATCAGCTTGGGCACCATGTTGATGACCACGCGGTTGTCCCATGCCTGCGGGTCGTCGGCATAATTCCCTATACGGTCCTTAATTTCCCAATTCAGGGGGAAGGGTCTGAAATCGACACCCCCAGCGGTGCTCCCGGCAGCACCATAGAGGTCCTGATGCTTGATCGCCAGAGAGAGCGCGCCATGCCCCCCCATACTAAGTCCCGTGATGGCGCGTCCTTTGCGGTCCCTGACCGTCGAATAATGCTGATCGACGTAACTGATCAGCTCCTTGGACACAAACGTCTCATATTGATAGCTTTTATCATTCGCAATATCCCAATACCAGCTTCCAAAACCGCCATCTGGACAGATCACCATATAACCATACTGATCAGCCAAGGAGGACACGGGAGAGTTTTTAACCCAGTTGCTATAATTACCCGAATAGCCGTGCAATAAGTAAAGTACCGGATACTTCTCGTGCTCTGAATAACCATCGGGCAGAATAACAACTGTCTTGATTGTTTTTCCCATACTTGGGCTGAGGATGGATAAGGTGTCAACTTTTGCCGCTCTGCTTACTTGGATAAAGCTCATCAAGGCAATGGAAATACATAGAAATTGTCTAAAAATCATCATATTATATGTTAGGTTTTATATTCACTTGAACAATACAGCGCAATGGTGCAGTCCTTGTAAAATCGTAGCCGACACGCTGCTTTATCGTTTATTGAATTTTCTCAAAGTAGTAAAGATAAGACTTTAAGCCAAATGGACGTTCACTAATTGTATAAAATCCGTTACCCTGATTATCGAAAGCTATCGCCTCGCCTTGCGGCTCTACGACATAAGGAATCTGTATAGGAGCCTCCCGTAACGCTGCCGACCATGGGATTTTCGGATTTCTTTTCCAATAAAAAATATGGGTAATATTTTTAATCAGCATTTCTCCGCCCTTAGGGTCAATCGCTGCTGCTGTCGCGAAAGTAAACGGAAGTTCCACAATTTTATCGAGGGTATAATAGTGCAGCCGGGGATTTTTGAAGACCGGAGCGCTATATACAGTGGAGCGAAACTCACGTTTTGATACCACATACAGCATATTGTCTGTGGGGTCAACCATGATAGCTTCCGCATCCAGACGTTTTCGCCCCGGAAACTTAACATGCACGGTTCTTATGCTGGATCTGGGGATCAGGGCTGAGTCCTTTAAAGAGGGTTCAGGAAATATATATAAGGTAATCCATGTTCTTTTCTGCAAATTATTTCCAATATCGGCCAGTACTAAATGAGATTTACCACCAATAGTCACCCGGTCAATATCCTCACAGTCGACCACTTCCGTTCCTGCTAGGGTAAATGTTTTGACCAATTTGGCCTGAGCATCCAGCAGATAAACATTTGGGCCATCACCACTGTCATTGTGTACCCAAAACATGCCTTTCGTGTGAGCTGGGATAATCCCCGACACTTCCCTGAGCTCTGGGGCGGTCAATTCACCCTGCGGCATTTGCGATTTAAAATATTCCTTGTTATTTTGAGCAAATAAATGCAAGTTCGATAGATAAAGTACAAGCAGAAAGCTTACTATCATGTGTGCAATATTCATGTTTAAAGATACGTTTTTATTAATATTTAATTCCTCATATGAAGAAGTTGCGTTCGTTTTACCTTCCTTTACTACTGTTTTTTCTGTCGTCGGACAAGCTGTTGGCGCTGAGTAACTCGTTTAGAATAAAAGTCGGGACAGCGTACGCGGTCACACCAGCTTACCGGGGGAAATGTTATAACAGCAACAACTGGGAAAATTTTGATATTGAGAGCCGGCGCTTTGATCATAGGCCTAAATCCGACTATTTCATTCGAGTGCAGGACACTGTCATCTGGCAAGTCGGCGACACCTATGTTAACGGACAGGTGCTTGGCAGGCTGAAGTGTCTGCAAGTAAAATCAGCGAAAAAAGAACGCTGGGATTATATCACCGCACCTATCTTGGGTTTCGATTATGAGGAGGGCTATACATATACAATTAAAGTGAAGCAAACGAAAGCAAAAAATGCAGACAGTACACAGTATGAATTGCTCGACATCATATCCAAAAAACGCGTCACCGCACTCCCTAGTGTTGCTTCTTTTTTAGCACGATTTAAATGGAATCTACTGCAGTTAAACGGCAAAGATGTCTCATCAAGCAGAGCAAGCATCGGATTTGACGCAAAAAACGGCACCGTTGCGGGCAGCACAGGCTGTAATAAATTTTGGGGAGATTTTACCATTATGGGCGATAGGATTAGCTTTTCGCATCTTGCCAGCACAATGCGGGCATGCAGCGGCGCTAGCATTGAAAACGACTTTTTTGCGGTTGTCGAACAAAGACAGATCCAATTCGACATTGCCGAACAAACCTTAAACTTATACCTGGACGGAAAACTGGTGATGATATTTGGTCTGGAGCGCGGATAAAAAAACACCCGAAGTTTGGGGAACTCCGGGTATCTTAGCCATATTATTAACCTATTTTATGAAAAGTATTTATGCCATTTTGGAAATGACATACACAAATATGTGAAATAAATCGGAAAGAATCGAAACCTTCACCTGATTTTAACATAATTTTAACATTTGAAAATCATGAGACAAATCGGCACATAAATGATAAATTTTTAGCGGTTGCACATTCGTCTTTTTGATTATCTTAATCATTTTAAATCAAAGCAATGATCAGAACAATTTTCACAGCAACCACATTATTTATAGCGACTGCGCTCTCGGCGCAGAAAAATCCGGTTATTACAGGTAACTACGCCGATCCGGAAGGTATCATATACAACGATACGTATTGGATCTTCCCAACCTATTCTGCTCCCTATGAACAGCAGCTATTTTTCGATGCATTTTCATCTCCCGACCTGGCCATCTGGACCAAACATCCACGCGTGCTGGACAACAGTCGCGTCACTTGGGCAAAAAAAGCGATGTGGGCCCCTGCCGTACTGGAAAATAAAGGAAAATACTATCTGTTCTTCAGTGCCAACGATGTACATGAGGGAGAAATCGGAGGCATCGGCGTAGCCGTATCCGATAAACCGGAAGGCCCCTACACCGACCTGTTGGGCAAACCGCTCATCAACAGCATCATCAATGGGGCTCAACCGATAGACCAGTTTGTATTCAAAGATAAAGATGGTTCATTTTATATGTATTACGGCGGCTGGAAACATTGCAACGTAGTCAAACTCAAACCAGATTTTACGGGTCTTCTTCCTTTCGATGATGGCAGCTACTACAAGGAGGTGACCCCCAAGGATTATGTCGAAGGCCCATTTATGTTTATGAAGAACGGCAAATACTATTTTATGTGGTCCGAAGGTGGCTGGACAGGCCCGGATTACAAAGTGGCGTACGCAATTGCCGACTCTCCTTTTGGGCCATTTGAGCGTATCGGGACTATTCTCGAACGGGATCCTGCCGTTGCCGTGGGTGCGGGACATCATTCAGTCATAAAAGTACCAAACAAGGACAAATATTTCATTGTCTACCATCGCAGACCATTGGGCAAAGACGGCGCCAACGAGCGGGTCACCTGTATAGAAGAAATGAAATTTGACGCACAAGGACATATCATTCCCATCAAAATGACATTCGAAGGCGTCAAGTACCCGTTAAAATAACTTTTATAGATGCAAATAACACATTCAGTTCATACATAAAATAATAAAGGCCCGGCAAACTACCGGGCCTTTATTATTATTGCTGACCAAAGGGATTAAATACGGCCGATTACATCGTTTAATGTAGCAGAAGGGCGCATAGCTTTAGCTGCTAAATCATCATTAGGGAAATAGTACCCCCCGATATTCTGTGCATGACCTTGTGCGCCGATCAGCTCTTCATTGATCTTCGCCTCGTTGTCGGTCAATTCTTTGGCCACAGTGGCGAATCTGTCCGCCAAATCCGCATCTTTTGTCTGTGCAGCCAGAGCTTGTGTCCAATATAACGTCAGGTAGAAATGAGATCCACGATTGTCGATCTGACCTACACGACGTGCAGGTGATTTGTCGTTAGCCAGGAATTTCTCCGTAGCTTCATCCAACGTTTCTGCCAGCACCAACGCTTTGGGATTGTTTTGCGTTTGGGATAAATGCTCCAAAGAGGCTCCCAGTGCCAAGAACTCGCCCAATGAATCCCAGCGTAAATAGCCCTCCTGTACAAACTGTTCAACGTGCTTCGGTGCCGAACCACCTGCACCGGTTTCGAACAGACCACCGCCGTTCATCAAAGGAACAATAGACAGCATCTTCGCAGAAGTGCCTACTTCCAGAATTGGGAATAAATCTGTTAGATAATCACGTAAGACGTTACCCGTCACGGAGATGGTATCTTCACCCCTACGGATGCGTTCCAATGAGAATTTGGTTGCTTCCACCGGCGACAAGATCCGGATATCCAAGCCCGTTGTATCGAAATCTGGCAGGTATTTTTCAACTTTCTTGATAATCTCTCTATCGTGCGCACGGTTTTTATCCAACCAGAATACCGCTGGAGTATTTGACAGACGTGCGCGGTTTACCGCAAGTTTTACCCAGTCCTGGATAGGTGCATCCTTGGTCTGACACATCCGGAAAATATCTCCTTCTTCCACTTTCTGCTCCATCAGTACATTGCCTTCGGCATCCACGACACGGATTACGCCATCGCCGGCTGCTTGGAAAGTTTTATCATGAGAACCATACTCCTCGGCTTTCTGTGCCATAAGACCCACATTTGGAACCGAACCCATGGTCTTCGGATCCAAAGCACCATGTGCCTTGCAGTCTTCAATGGTCGCCTCATATACCCCTGCATAACAGCGGTCCGGAACCATCGCAATAGTATCCGCTTCCTGGCCATCTTTATTCCACATTTTGCCACCGATACGGATCATCGCTGGCATAGAAGCATCGATAATGACGTCCGAAGGAACATGCAGGTTGGTAATGCCCTTATCCGAATTGACCATTGCCAGATCAGGACCTGCCTGGATAGCAGCGTCGATAGCCGCTTTTACTTCCGATTCCTGTGCATGACCTGCAATTTTGGTGTACACTTCGCCCAGACCGTTATTTTTATTGATCCCGAGTTCCTTAAATAAATCACCGTACTTTGCAAACACATCCGCAAAATAGGTCTCCACCACTGCACCGAAGATGATCGGGTCAGACACCTTCATCATTGTAGCTTTCAGGTGAGCGGACAATAATACACCAGCTGCCTTAGCTTCTGCAATGGTATCGGCCACAAAACCTTTAAGTGCTTTCAGACTTAGTGTTGAGGAGTCGATGACTTCACCTGCTTTTAGTGGCGAAAGGCCTTTTAATTCGGTCACCGAGCCCTGCGCATCAACAAACTCAATTTTGAACTGACCTGCCTGCTCAACTGTCAAAGATTGCTCGGAGCCATAGAAATCACCAGAAGCCATGGAGGCCACTTTTGTTTTTGAATCTTTTGACCACGCGCCCATCTTGTGTGGGTTTGCTTTTGCATAATTCTTTACCGCTTTAGGTGCACGGCGGTCTGAATTACCTTCACGTAAAACAGGATTTACTGCTGACCCTAGTACTTTTGCATATTTTGCTTTAACTGACTTTTCTTCTTCTGTACCAGCTTCATCCGGATAATTCGGAACCGCATAACCGGCTTTTTGCAACTCGGCAATAGCACCTTTCAACTGGGGAATCGAAGCGGAGATATTAGGTAATTTAATAATGTTTGCCTCAGGAGTTGTCGCCAACTGTCCCAACTCTGCCAATGCATCAGCAACTTTTTGATCTTCTTTTAAAAACTCTGGAAAGTTAGCAAGGATACGGCCCGCTAAAGAGATATCTCTTAATTCAACATCGATATCAGCCGTGGCTGTAATCGCCTTAACAATAGGCAAAAACGAATAAGTCGCCAGTAATGGAGCTTCATCAGTTTTTGTCCAAACAATTTTTGCTTTGTTTGACATAGTAATCTATTAGAAATATGTTTAATTTTATATGCAACCGAAATCATTGAAAATTTTAAAATTCTCAAAATTTCGCCTAAAGATAAGAATAAATGCAATAAACCTCCATAAATCCTAGCGTTTTTGACAATAAAATTGTCATTGCCGTCTTGACATTTCAGTGACGGGACTATGCACACTAAACGCTATTTTAGTCACTTAAAACGAGAACAACACATGAAATCTTTCAAACTGAACAATGGAATTGACATTCCGGCAATTGGATTTGGAACCTGGCAGATTCCGGAGGGCGACGAAGCCTACCGAGCCGTCAAAGAAGCGCTGTCGGCGGGATATACCCATATCGATACGGCTGCCGTTTATGGTAATGAAAACAGCGTAGGTAAGGCGATCAAAGACAGCGGAATTGACCGCAGCCATCTGTTCATAACGACCAAGCTCTGGAACACAGAACGTGGATACGATAAAACTCTTGACGCTTTCGATAAGTCACTGGCCACTTTGGGGCTCGACTATCTGGACCTTTATCTGATCCATTGGCCCGCCAACGAAACACAATTTGAGGACTGGGCAGCCATAAATGCAGACACCTGGAAGGCGCTGGAGCATCTCTATAAGCAAGGCAAAGTCAAAGCAATCGGAGTCAGCAATTTCCCAAAGCCCTATCTTGAAAAGCTGCTGGAAACAGCAGAAGTCATTCCGGCAGTCAACCAGATTGAATTCCATCCCGGCCACCTTCAGGAAGAGACGGTTGAACTTTGCAAAGCTCACGATATTCTCGTCCAGGCTTGGTCACCACTCGGTTCAGGAAGGATCCTGCAGGACGAGACTTTAAGAGCTTTGGCAACAAGTAAGCATACCAGCGTGGGACAAATCTGTATTCAATTTGCGTTGGCGCAAGGCATTCTCCCTCTGCCCAAATCGACAAATCCCGAAAACATCAAACGAAACCTGGACATGGACAGCTTCGAGCTCAGTGCTGAAGATCTGGATACGATTAGCAAACTTCCTGCAATGGGCTTTTCGGGTTCGGATCCAAAGAAAGTGACTTTTTAAAGAACAAACCTGAACCCCGGCCAGTTTCGGGGTTCAGATTCTGCTTGTAACACCATGATGAATAGCATACAGATCATCGATCAGTCCGAGCTCCCGTTGGCAGACGAAGAGTATTATTACCATCCGCTCACAACAGCATGCATCCTTCTAAGGAGCGGGCACGCGATGGTAAACTGCAATGGCAGTACGGTGCACCTGCACGCAGGTAATATATTCTTTATCGGTTATGGCAAATACTACAGCTTTCTGAAAATCAGTGATGATGCAAGCTTTAAAATACTCAACTATGATAAAAATTTTTCCAGCCGAATTCGATTGTCCGTCAGCAAGTACGACGCATATCGCTTGATCAACATCAACAACGCCGTTCCTTTCTCCCCCGCGGCTGGTGACTTTGAAACGATATGGACATTAACAAGCACCTTGCACGTAAACTGCAAACGCTTAGTTGAACAGCAAAGAGATTTCTTCGCGAGGGCAAATACCAATATCTTTATGGCGATCATTTATTTATTGGCTGCCGTCATTTACGATACCGGAGAAAGCTCCGGAACTGTGCGCAGTAAAAGAAAAGAGGAAATTACGGTTCAGTTTTTACAGCTCGTCGCCGATCATTACAAGGTCCACAGAGACCTGGCTTTCTATGCAACGGCCCTCAATATATCGATTAAATACCTTTCAGTCAGTGTCAAGGAAATAACCAACGATTCACCTTCCGATATTCTGAGTAACTGGCTGATTACGGAAGCACGTGCCCAACTGATCGTGTCCAATAAAACTATCAATCAGCTGGCTCAGGAATTTCATTTTTCTGACCAGTACGCATTCAGCAAGTTTTTTAAAAAACATGTGGGCGTCACGCCGAGTCTTTTTCGGGAGCGGCAGTCTACGACTGTTACCAATTGAACATCATAAAGCATAAATCAAACATTTCCTAAGCGCATTTCGAGCCCTACCTTTGTAGGACATATATAAGAATTAGGAAATCATCATGCAAATTATATCAAGCATAAGAAAAACAGGTTTATACTTGATCGTCTGTCTCATCTCACTGTTCAATAATACCACTTATGGACAGGACAGCATACCTGTACAGAAGATGAATATACAAACCCTATTTGACCTTGCTGTGCATAACCATCCCAGCCTCGCTGTATCCGAAGCCAGCGTAGCGATAGCCAGACAAAATACAGCGATTGCAAAACAGAAAAAATTGCCCGAAGTCACGGCTTCAGCCAGCGCATTTTATTTGGGTGATGCCGCGCTGATCGACAAAAACTTGTCTGGTTCGGAACGGGTTCCGCTACCCCATTTTGGCAACAGCTACGCGCTGGAAGCAAAAGAACTGATCTGGAAAGGCGGGCTGGTCAAAAATTCCATCAAAGTCTCAGGCTTAAGCGAAGAACTCGCTGCTCTGAATCATAAAAACGAACAACAAAATGTCAAAATATTAGTGCTGGGCTATTATCTCGATTTATTTAAACTCTATAATCAGAAACAGGTCTACTGGCAAAACATTGAGCTGGCCCGCAAGCGACTTGATCTCACCGAAAAGCTCTACAAACAAGGGATGATCACCAAAAACGACATCATTCGGAATCAACTGCAAATTTCGGAATTGGAGCTAGCCAGCGAGACCATTCAGAACAACATCAAAGTACTCAGCGACGAGCTGGACGTAGCATTAGGCATGCCCGTCGGCACCCTGATAGTACCCGACACCACGATCCTGCATCAAAATTTCCGGGCCCAGGATCTGACAGCACTGCAGCAAGATGCCTATGCATCAAATCCAACTCTCCAGCTTGCCACAAAAGAAACCGAACTGCTCCAAACAGAAAAAGACATCACCAAGTCCGAAAAAGCTCCTGCCATCAGCTTGTTCGCCGGAAACGAACTGGTGAAACCCATCACCAACGTCATGCCCGTAATAGATAAATACATGAACACCTGGAATGCAGGAATCTCACTCAATTATAACATTGCGTCCTTATACACGACAAACAAGAAACTGAAATTAAATGACCTGGAAATTGAGAAAAACGAAAAATATAAAAACGCCCTGAAACAAAAGACCACCATAGCTGTTAATAGTGCATACATTAAGTACAATGAGGCATGCTCACAGCGCAAGACTTTGGCCTATAACAAAGCGCTTGCCGACGAGAATTACCGCATTATTGAGAAAAAGTATTTGAACCAGCTAGCCTTGATAGTTGACATTATGGACGCATCAAATTCGAAGCTCGAGGCAGAACTAAAATATACAAATGCTGAAATCAATATTGTGTATGCATATTATAAACTTCTGAAAGAAACCGGAAAGATTTAATCCGTTCCTGTTGCCTAATTTTAATCAGTTTTATATATGTAAAGCCTCATTGAGTAATTAATGCGGCTTTTTTACACATATTTTAACACAGATTATGGCAAATTCATTTTTCAAAACGGTCAGGTCATCCATTAAACACTGGTATATACCGCTAATCGTCGGCATACTTTTCATCGTTCTGGGTTTTTACACCATAACGACACCGGTGGTTTCTTTTCTTACTCTCGCCTATCTATTTTCTTGGTCATTTATGATTTCCGGAATCTTAGAGATCATTTTTGCAGTCCAAAATAGAGATGAGGTGGATGCCTGGGGATGGTATCTTACCGGAGGTATACTTTATACACTTGTCGGCCTGCTGCTTCTTCTGAATCCTTTACTGTCCGCGGGGACAATGGCGTTTATGGTAGGTTTCTATGCGCTGTTTAAGTCCATCCAGCTACTGTCCTTTTCATTTGACCTTAAACATTATGGCAGTAGATCCTGGGGTTGGATTACATTGTTTGCCGTATTGGCTATTATTTTCAGTTTTGTATTGCTCTGGAATCCTGTATTCGCGGGATTCTCTCTGGTGATTTGGACAGGAATGGCGATCAGCACAGTTGGTTTTGCCGCCTGCGTTTTCGCTTTCCAGCTGAGGAACCTGAAAGACATTCACGGAAATCTGCCGCCAGAGTGGCGAGAACGGTATCAACGGCTGAGAGAAGAATTTGAACAGCACCGCCGATAAGAAAAGAGAAAAGGTATTAAGCAATTATTCGGTGATCTCGGTGACACGGAAAGGAACTTTACTGAGCGGAAAATCCTGCTTATTGGTTTTTACGCGACTTATATTCATGATTACGTCGAGTCCCTGATAGATTTCACCAAAAACGGTGAAGTCATGATCGAGCCTTGGCTGCCCCCCGCGTTCGAGGTACTCTTTTCGTTGCGCCGAAGTGTATTTCATTCCTTTTTTGATTTCCAGGCTGTCCAGCTCTGCTTCAGTGATCTTCTTGCCCACCACAAAGTAGATCTGGTTCAAAAAAGACGCCTTGTCCGGATTGTTGTCACGGCCTGCCCCCAACGCTCCTAATTTGTGGAATGCCCGCGGGTCGAATTCGGCCGACAACCGAGGTTTCAGCTGCTGCGGATCCGCAGCTTCCCTTTTTTCAATGTCGATATCATGCTCGCCGCCCTGAACCACAAAATTGTTGATAATGCGATTGAACAAAGCCCCCTGATAAACACTATCTCTGATTGACCGAAGTATCAGATCGCGGTGTTTAGGGGTAAAATCATATAGCAGCACCTTAAAATTTCCAAAATCAGTACTGAACAACAGGCGCTTTGTCTGACAATAACTGTAAGTTGTCCATATCATCAAAAGCCCAGCTATAAATAAGATCTTTTTCATGCGCATAAATCTGTGTTTTCAAAAAGTTGTTATAAAAATACATTAATTTCCGATAGTCACAATGCTGCCGCAACAATGACGGTCCGTCCCTAAGACCAACCTCCACCCACGCAAGGGATAAAATGCACAGTTTGTATCGATTAAATTGCATATAAAAATCAATTTGTCTAAGTTTGGATAACACAAAATGACATTTTATGCAGTATATTCCTCAACCTGAACGCTACCAGAAGATGATTTACAAGCGCTGTGGTCAGTCTGGGCTGCAGCTGCCCGCCATTTCTTTGGGACTCTGGCACAACTTTGGCGATGACAAGCCCCATCAGACCAAAGTTGACATCTGCACCACAGCTTTTGATCTGGGGATCACCCATTTTGATCTGGCTAACAATTACGGCCCGCCTCCCGGAAGTGCTGAAAAAGCTTTCGGACAAATATTGAAACAACAGTTTGCGGGCCTGCGCGACGAACTCATCATATCCACCAAGGCAGGCTACCATATGTGGGATGGCCCCTATGGAGAATGGGGCAGCCGAAAATACCTAATCTCCAGCTGTGACCAGTCTCTGAAACGTCTGGGGCTGGATTATGTGGATATTTTTTATTCGCATCGTTTCGATCCCAATACCCCTCTGGAAGAAACGATGATGGCACTTGACCAGCTAGTGCGAAGCGGCAAAGCTTTGTATGTTGGTATTTCCTCCTATAATTCGCAACGCACCCGAGAAGCCTATGCGATTCTAAAATCACTAGGCACACCCTTTATCATTCATCAGCCGAGTTATTCCATGCTCAATCGCTGGGTTGAATCCGACGGGCTTTTGGACAATCTGGATGAGCTCGGCCTCGGTTCAATCGTTTTCTCTCCATTAGCGCAAGGAATGCTCACAGACAAGTATCTAAAAGACATTCCTCACGACAGTCGCGCCTCCCAGTCCAAATCACTACAGACGAGATTTTTAAACGAGGAAAACCGAAAGAATATACAGGCGCTGCATGCTATTGCAGAGCGCCGTGGGCAGTCTTTGGCTCAAATGGCCATTGCATGGGTATTGCGAAAGCAACAGGTTACCTCGGCCCTGATCGGTGCCTCCAGACCACAGCAGGTCATTGACTGTGTGGGGTCGCTCAAAAACCTTTCTTTTACCGAAGCAGAGCTGCGGGAGATAGATCTCTATGCCAAAGACGGTCACATCAATATATGGGCACAGTCCGCGGAATTAAGCAAGGATTGATAAACGGGCATCCTCGGCTGTTCAGACTATTCTCCGTATGTCGATTAGAAAACGAGGCGCAAGACATAAAAGTATGCAGAAGGAACAGGGCTATCCAAACCGGATAGCCCTAACTCATCTTTTTTAATATTTTTTCGAATGTATTGACATTTCTGCTGGTAAACTTATCTTTTAGATTTCTCTTTCCCAGTACTTTTCCAAAAGTTGAATCCAGCGTATTTCCTTTAGGCACCCGCCAGTAAAATGTATTATTGACAATCGTGCCCCTCTCACCATCGGCTTTACTGGCGCGGTCAAACTCCTCCATAAGCGTCTCCTCCACTCCCGGAGCACCTATAAAAGCATAAATATGGTATCCGGAATGCTTTTCGAAAGGAATTTGATCCCAAAACGCTGCAGTTTCCTCTTGTGATCTGACAAATAGATAAGCTTCATAAGAGAAATGGAGGCTCATCGCCTTCTCCAGCATGCTTTTCAGTTCATCCGCCTGCTGATCAGCTGAAAAAACGATATTACCGGACGCAAGTACGGCGCTGACATCTTCCACGCCCGCATTTCTGAATACCTGACATACATCCACCATCTTCATATTTGTTCCTTTGACGTTCACTCCACGAAGAAAAGCACAATATTTCATATTATTCATCGATTAGTTCTTCCATTGGGTTCCAAAAGATCCTCTTGAAATCCTTGATTCTCGATCCCTTCACAGTAATGCCTTCGGCTTCAAGCTTTGATTGAAATTCAGGTACCGACAGCAACCCGCCGCTGGACACCACCCGATGTGCAGGCACATCCTTGGGACATCCGCCCATGGCTTTACCGACATGCCGGGAATGGTTGGGATAACCCAGTGCTTTAGCAATCGCGCCGTAAGTTGAGACACGCCCTTTGGGTATAAGGCGGGTCACTTCGTATACTTGTTTTTTAAAATCCTCATCCATTGTTATATCTTCGGTATGATGTCGAATATCGCCTGACGTTGGCGCGTTAAATAGCTGTATCCGGCCGGTTACGGCTGTCGTTGCAGCAATTGTATTAAAGATACGAAAAATCAGCTTATACGATGCGAAATCAGAGGGTGAAAGTGTCTACTTTGGGTTATGGAGCCAGTAAAAATAGGTGGTGGGAGGATTTATAGCAATAATTTCTCAGGGATCATTGTTGCATTAAAAAAGGCCCTCTTTTACTATGAGGGCCTTTCCGTACGCCAATCAGGATTCGAACCTGAGACCGTCGGTTTAGAAAACCGATGCTCTATCCAGCTGAGCTATTGGCGCGTCGCTTTCGGTAATGCAAAAGTAGACATTTGCACAAGAATTCCAAAATATCATTTACTTTTTTTTGTGGTTTTTCAATAAGTGATTGCGTTTCAATACGATTATTTTATTGACCTAGGTCAAACAAATTCCGCAAAACTGCTGTTAACTTTGTGTTATTGAACAAATAGAAAAACACAAAATTATGGCACAAGGAAAATGGGAATTAGACGCTGCACACAGCGAAATAGAATTCAAAGTAAAACACATGATGATCACCAATGTCAAAGGTAACTTCGACAATTTTAAAATAGATGTAGATACCGAAGGCGAAGGTTTTGAAAACGCTTTGGCCAAGGTGACCATCGATAACGCATCGATCAATACACGTAACGAACAACGCGATGCACACCTTAAAAGCGCTGATTTCTTTGATGTAGAGAAATATCCCGCAATTACTTTTGACGCAACCAGCTTGGAAAACGATCAGATCAAAGGAGATCTGACAATTCGAGATGTAACGCGGCCTGTGGTATTTGATCTTGAGTTTGCCGGTATTCAGAAAGACCCTTGGGGCAATACAAAAGCAGGATTTATTGTGGAAGGAAAAATTAAACGTTCAGACTTTGGCCTCAACTGGAATGCGGCTTTAGAGACTGGCGGTGTAATGGTTAGCGACGAAGTAAAATTTAGTGCTGATATTCAGTTTATAAAAGCAAAATAAGCGAGATATATAAAATAAAATTTGGCAGAAGCACAAAAAGTCGTACTTTTGTCGCGGAGAGTTGGCAGAGTGGTCGAATGCGGCGGTCTTGAAAACCGTTAACTGTCACAGGTTCGGGGGTTCGAATCCCTCACTCTCCGCTGAACAAAGAGCAACTGTAAAAAGTTGCTCTTTTGCGTTTAAAGACACTTATCTCTTTCTCATATTATATAAATATACGATTTTGGCAGAGTTTTGACAGACTTTTGTCAATCTAAACACAACTATAAATACCTATAAAAACAACCATTTAATAAATAAACATGTAAAATATCGAAGAACTCTGCGCAGATTTCCCATCGCACAGTGTAGCCGCGTGCAAGCACTGTATTGGCTCACCGCATAACGTGTAAACCTTTTCCTTTTCATCAAATATCCTCATTTTGACTATTGAGCGATAATGCAGTCAAAGAAAACTACTTAATGATTTCCTTATTACATAATGGACATTTGTATTTAAATGCACGCATTCCGAATGAAGTATAATCGCGGTAATATCCATCCGGCCTATACCTGCGTGTCAAATATGGCATGTCGTTTTTAAAATTTGTTATTTGCGTTAGTGGTTCAAAACCGTTTCTAAATCTTCCTGCTATTTGTACCAATCCGAGTACGGATCTAGGAGTGAACCAAATTGCTACATTGTTCCAAAAACCGCTCACATTGTTTGTCGTAACGATAAGCTTCATCCCAACCAACCATGGACCAACCCTGATATCGCGTATCTTTTACAGTTTGCGCAAATTCATCGAATAGCGATTTTTCTTCTTCGGTATTACGAGGAAAGATATCGTTTGGAAATTGCCATAAACTAGCACACAGACTGAACAAATGTTTTAGATTGTATTGGTATGGCGTATAGTCATAAAAATATTCTAGTAGACCCAAACATGCTTGTTCAATAGCTTGATTATAAAGAAGCACTTTAATTTCAACCTCTTCGGATTGATCTATCGCTTTACCTCCATTGTAGAAGCCACTTGCGTTATTTTCTCTTAGGTACCATTTTGTCTTCGCCTCTTTCATTTCGTCTTGAGTACGCTCTCCATTTTGTTCATGAAATTCCCACTTCAATAAATTGATCTCCGTACCATGAAGCAGATCCACATATTGCAAAGACCGATGAAAGAATGGACTATTTTTGTCCAACTGTTTCTGTATTTGATCTCGAGTGAAAGAAAGTAATAAAACGGAAACTCCCAATTCTTTATTTATCGATGCTTGAATATTACCTATTGTCTCACGAATATCGTTTTCGCTAACAATTAACAGATAGAAGTAGTAATCATAAATGTCAGTATTTGAAGGTTTATTAATACCATTGATGACAAATGATCTAGTTCGCTGACCAAATAGATAGATGCCTTGTATGTCAATTGTATTCTTCAAACGAGTAATAATCAATTCCAGCTTCTTATCAGTAGTGCTTTTGTAGACATCATATTCTGGCATCATAGTGTCGTCATTAGAAATGCTTCACAGCGACTTTTCTTGACTTTCGACACGATCTTCTAATTTCTCTTTCGGATTATCGACCTCAAAAGAGTAGTTTTTAAAATTCGTCACGGAATCATCAAATATCGTGTCTGTGATCTTCATAAAGTTTTCCATCCGTTCTTCCAGCTTCAGTAGAATATCAAGATCCACCTCAAAATCATCTTCATAGCGTGCCGCGCGATATACCCCCTCTAAAAATTGGAGCATAATTTCATCTTCTGGCATGCCTTCTTTAAATATAGTGGCTAGTGACGGCGCCATTCTAACAAGATAACGATGGTGAGACCTGATGGAGTGTGTTGCGCGCTCCTTTCCCATGACCATAATCTCCATGCATCTATACCGCAACTCAAACACCTGATGCAACATAAATCCTGCGTGTGAAAGCGATCCTCGCTCTTTGAAATAATAGTAGCCCTCTTTAAACTCATTAATTTTATGATTTTCACGCGCAAACAATTCGTTGACCGACTCCAGCGTATTTTCGTGGGAATGTCCTTCAGGGTATAGCTCGAATTTTGACGATGGATTTTGATAAATCAGTTTATCCGGATGGCAGGTCATGTGTAAATATAAGTTCCCATCAATAAGCTTACTTTTTACCTGAAACGCTATCAAAGTGACATGATGAAACTTAGGAAAATCCTTTAAGGACATTCTAATCTGTGGATCTAGTTCGCCTACAGATTTATACTCCTTGTTAGATAATAGGATAACCAACTCGTAGAAAGGAAGATCAACCGCATAGTAGGTGTTCAGGAATATCCGATCGATATTGTATTTGCTCGCTAGAATCAGAATGATGCTATTTAAATCAGTCTGATCATTTTTATCTGTAATTCCCATAACTTATAAATTTTCGGTTTCATTTTCAACTTTTTGTAATTCTGTCTTCTTGTCATGATCGAATATTGGCGGATAGCATACACCTTCATTCTTGGTTCTACGTTTTCGCAGATCCAAAACGATGAGGGTTAGCACATCCAAAACTTTCAGTAGCCGTTCTCTTGTGATAATTTGCTCTTTGTTCAAATCTGTATATTTTTCGGAATATTTATCCTCTAGATAAGTCATCATCCTACATTCAACCCTGTATATTTCGTCTCGTACATCAACGCCATTAAATAATTTCGACAAAGTCTTTGGAATGTTTCTTTGTCCTTTCTTGCTTAAGCTCTTCGGCTTCCAAGTTGCTATATCGGCTTCTGGAATAGGGCATCGCAAAAAGTCTATTTTGTCAGGGTCAAGCCAGTTTTCAGGAAAATAATCTGTTTGTAAGAACATCCATCCGGCTTGGAGCAACCACCTCAAAACGTATCGCAGGTCACGAGTAGTTAATACTATGGTGCCTCTTTCACAACGGCATATGGGATATAAATACAAAATACTTTGTCTAATATTACTGTAACTTTGTTCATAGAAAACCTCACCAGTCATTTCGAAAGGGTTTGCACTTTGATAGCCATTTACATAATCCGATCCTAAATAATCAACTATTAAGTGTTTGTTTGGTGGTGGATAACTAATCGCTGCCCAGTGGTAAGCGACATAACAAGCTTCACGTAGTTTTAAGAGTTGTTCGTAAGTTTCTAAAGGTGCGTATTCGCCACCACTATCGAGGATGGATTCCTTCTCATTTATACATTTTTTCCAATCGTCTAATAAGTTCAGCCAAGAAGACAGATCCATTTCGGAGAAAAAATTCTCAAATGCGATCACAAAATTTTGACTCTCTTCTCGTGTTAGCTGAGTGAAATTGTAATCGAAATGCGCTACATGATGATTGAGCTTTTCGTCTTCGCTAGGTCGATATTTTTCTAAACAGCGATAAGGGTTTGGTAGCCATTGGATATCTATCCAATCTTCTTCGTACTTTAGTCGCTTTTTATGATGCAAAAAATAATGACATCCCTTAACCATTAAAACGATGTTATCTAAATGATCAATTATGTATTCTTTTTTAGTTTCTTCTGTATTGTTTTGAGATGTGAGAATAACAAGGATGTCCCATAGCTTTTTCTTGAATGATTCATAGGTACCATATTGAATGGATTCAAGTATGCCCCCTTCAATTAGATACCACCGAATATCCCACTCATCTTCCGGACTTTTTATATAAGCATTGTTCATAGCTGATAATTTTTAATTTTTATTCTATCACTTACATTGATTTGTCTTAGTGTACAGCCTTCATCTAACTGCAATATTTTCATCCTAGGGCTTCCACGGTATTCTATTTTACTACGTCCGAACAGTCCGACTTCTAGCTCTTCTTCGAACCATATAGACGCCTTAGCCTCGTCATGAACATACACATTACCTTCCGACGCTTCCAGTTCCGATCCATCATAAACACTTCGCCGATGCGCCAAGGCACCTGAGAAAATTGTTCTACCGGACAATTTTGCATAGGCATTTTTTATCACGGTACAGTCAAGAGAAAAAGCGTCTACGGATATATCCAGATTTCCTTCTCTTACGATTATCCCCATTTTTTGTAGTGTGAGTTTCTCTGAGGATCTAACAAAGCATTTATCCAGCATCTGCAATCCTGTCAAGATTTTATAGGTGATCGTTATCTGCGGATAATAATCGTTAGCAACAGGTAACCGTAATATTCGGGCTTGGTGTAGATGACTAATTGATTGTTGAAGATAGAAATATTAACCCAATTCTCTTTTTCGCCACTTTCGTCTATGGAGAAAGACGGTTGTTCGCCATGGGATAGTTTAATCGTACAGCGAGTTTGTACAATTAAGTTGTTAAAATCATTCATGCTTTTTCATTTAGTGTTCTTCCAGTATAGAAATATCCCCCTTATGCCTATTCTTTTCAAACCAACGTTTGAACCAATGCTGCATATACATGTGGTTGCTTTTCCAAAAGAGTTTCATGTCCTCATGATCCATACCATCAATCGTTTTACGTATTTTTCGGTCAGCTTTTAGTTCGTCAAACATCTGCTTGATCTGCTTTTTAGTGTACAGAGGCTGGCCATATTTGCAGGCTAGAAAGAACTTCTTTGCTATTTTTCGTTGTTTCGGTGTAGCTGAATTATGATGGGAGTAGCTTAACATCCACATAAAATCGTTTAACAGTTTTTCGACCTTGATATCTAATATGGCACACAGCATTCTGAGATTTGATGGAATGTCCAGGTTTACTTCTCTAACTTTACTGGAATACATTTCATCGATTTCAGCATACTTGTGATACATATCCACGGTTACAACCTTGGGATTCTTTTTCTTCTTCATATCAATTTATTTTGGTTTACACAAATGAACATAGTGCCGTTCACGTACCGAACCAAAACGGTTTGTATAAAACAAATAGCCTTTGTATCGTACAACCATCATTGTTTTGCACCATATGAAGATATTTCGTATCTTAAACGCTGAATATTTGTTAATTTTGGACTTATGAGTACAACCAACACGACAAACCATATAGGAAGAAAAATCAGCCGTATCCGTGAACTGCGGGGAATGAAGCAAGAAGCTTTAGCTATCGAATTGGGCGTTAGTCAGCAGACCGTATCCAATATCGAAAAAAGTGCAGCTATTGAAGCGGATCTATTGGCACAGGTAGCCGAAATATTAGGGGTAACTCCGGAAGCTATTGAGAATTTTGACGAAGAAGCTGTGTTTAATATTATTAATAATACATATCACAATACTAGTAGCGATAATTCGACTTTAATCGCCAGTTCGGTAAACTACCAACCTACTTTTAATACTGCAGATAAAATTGTCGAACTATACGAACGTCTTGTGGAAGCCGAAAAATCTAAGGTGGAGTATTTGGAGAGGTTGTTGAAGGATAAATAGATTAACATCATTATTAAAAAAAAGTTCATTAAAAAGGTGTGTTCAGCAGGAATGAACACACCTTTTTAGTGAACTAATTCTCGTCAAAGTCTTCAAGCATAATCTCTTCAGGAGTTTTCTTAATTAATTTCGCTCCTTTTTGAGCCACAAAATCTGAAACAGCTGGAGAGGGACCTGGATCAACCACATAAATCGGTACTCCTGTTTTCAATTTTTCATCTATTATCCTGTTAATGCCACTATCTAAGCAACCATAACCGATGATAATAAATTTATCAGATTCCGAAAGGTTTCTTTCTAAGTGACTAAGCATTACCCCAAAGTATTTAGGTTCAGCATATCTAGATTTTTTGAATATAGTTTCTGATGTCTATTTCGGTGATATTGGTTCTTCCCCACTTTTGGTGGTAATCTTATCATAATTGTCGTGTGCAGACCGTTAAGATTATAATGAATGCCTCAAAACTCGTTTTTTCAAACGGGGATCGCTTCAAAGTGATATCGGTTG